>Ga0131853_10025411_pt1 | contig 10675 bp, 12 predicted proteins | sample TergutLab28metaG_FD_92764 | JGI IMG/M metagenome (GOLD analysis project Ga0131853, IMG submission 92764) | Labiotermes labralis P1 segment gut microbial communities from Petit-Saut dam, French Guiana - Lab288 P1 (version 2) (version 2) | ecosystem: Host-associated > Arthropoda: Insects >... | reverse complement strand
TAAGCTAAACCCCTTGCTAATCGAGCCAAATAATTAGCAAAGGATCAAAAAACGCAATAGGTTGATCAAATCGCTCTTTTTTAGCATCTAGATCTGAAAACATCAACAAACTGGTTGAAATCGTAAAATGTTGATGTTTTGACTACCCGAATAAGTCAAAACACACTCAAAACTATCAGTTTTTTCCTAAAATCGTGATTTACCTGATAGTTTCAGTCGCCGATTCCCCGATTTTCACCTCGAAAACATCAACATTTTGTCCAAAACGCGATTTGTTGATGTTTTGACTACTCGGATAGCTCGAAAAACGCGCCCAAACTATCAGGTTTTCTCTCAAAATGCGGATTACCTGATAGTTCCGAACGCCGATTCTCCGATTTTCACCTTGAGAACATCAACAAAGGCCAAAATCGCAAAATGTTGATGTTTTTTGAATACATTGTTACAAAAAACGGAGGATTAGCTTTTTTGAGTTCGTCAACAGCCTGGAGCATGATTACATTTTCCATCAATAGATTTTTCGGGGAATTGTGATGAAGCCATTACCTACTATAAAGAAGTACTTGGAGCGGAAATAAAAGCGATTGTTTATAACGGAAATGACCCAACAGATCCTAATATGGACCCATCCTTGCCGTCAAATTTTGTAACGTATTCGGAAGTCTTGTTATTTGGTACGCCGATCATGATGTCCGAGAGGGCAGGGGAGCATACTTTGAATGTGGTGGACTTTGGTTGTGTCTATCTTTGGATCATAACCGTTCTTTTATTAATGTTGAATCTAGTGACGACACACATTATGCTTTTTCGTTGAGATCATTGCCATTAATTGAAGAATTTTTAGTTTCTTATGAATCAGATATGCTTCCAGATGTTGGGGTGTGGTCGTTAGAAAAGGCAGATCTTGAGCAAATTATATAGAAGGAAGGTTTTCAAAATTCATTTTTCATGTAAAATTCTTGCTCGTGCATTTAAAAAAGCTTGACATCGATACTAACATGTATTATATTTAACTTGTTAGTATAATAAAGTATCGAAAGATGGTGAGAATATGTCATTGAAACATGGGCTTCTTGGCTTTTTATCTGGGCAAGAAATGAGTGGCTATGATTTAGAAAAGACATTCAGTAATAGCATTGGATTTTTTTGGAGCGCAAAAATCAGTCAAGTTTATCGAGACTTGCACGCAATGGAAAAAGCAGGTTGGGTTCAGTCAAGTGAGATAGTCCAAACTGGAAAGCCAAACAAAAGAGTTTTTAGAATTACAGATGAAGGTCGTGAGGAATTAGAAAACTGGTTAATAAAGTATGATATGAAGAATGATTTTGAAATTCGTGTCGGCATCTTAATGCGAATGTATTTTGCGGCAAAGAGACCGAAGGAAGAATCCATTGCACTCTTAGAGCAATTTCGTATGAATTGCCAAAAAGCGATAGACGCATTAAATAATGTATATAAAGAATTAGAATCGGCCGGGATAGAGTCGATGGAAATGCAATGCTCAGAAATCACACTGTCTTATGGCGAAAAGTATTACAACATGCAAATTGAGTGGTGCACAGAAACCATTGAAAAATTACGAAACATGGATGAAGCGCATGGCGAATTGTGATGTATTAAAGATCAGTGTTTACAACTAAAAATAAGGAGAGATTGATTATGAAACCGAAGAATTTATGCATTAATATTGATCATTATGAAAATGAACTCCGTAGCTTAGCTACAATTAAAAAAGTTGATGATTATGGCATGTTTCAGATGGAGTATGTTGGAGATTACGGATTTGATGATTTTTTAAAGGTCGGTGCGAATAATGACAATGAGCTTGAAAGGCGTATTTCTGAGCTCGCTTATAGAGATGTTCCAATCAAGCTAAATCTTGCAGGAGGCGGCTGCACGGTCTTTGTTACTCGAAACGACGCTGGCGAGGTTATCTTTGCCAGAAATTATGATTTTCCTTTATATTCGCCCCCTTTGCAATTAATTACTCGCCCTAGTAATGGTTATGCATCCGTCTCAACTGTTAGTTTGCTCTATATGGATTATGATGCAAACTGTTTACCAAGCGGCCCTAATTCGGATAGCTTTGCAACGCTTGCTGCTCCATATATCCCAGCTGATGGGGTAAATGAAAAGGGTGTAGCCATTTCCCTTTTAGCTGTACCAGAGGCAAAGCCTCCATTTTGCGAAAATAAGATTACTTTAAATACAACAGCTGCGATAAGGCTGGTACTTGATAAAGCAGCTAGTGTTGATGAAGCAGTTGAATTATTGAAACAATATAATATTTATTTTTCATGTAATATTTATTGCCAATTTTTAATTGCTGATGTAAGTGGACGATCTGTTTTGGTTAGCTATTGGGATGACGATTTAAAAGTTACAGAAACCGATGAATCTTTTCAAATTGCATCTAATTTCATTGCGTATAATGATTTGAATCTTGGCTATGGTGCTTGTGAATTTGATAGATATAATCAAGTTAAGGAAGCCCTCGAAAGTAACGGTGGCATTATAAGCGAGGAAAGAGTTGTAGAGTTGCTTACAAAAGTTGGCGTAACCTCACCAGAAGCCAGTGAAGAATGGTCAACGATATATAATTCTTCAAATTCAGAACTTTATGCAGGCTTACAGTGGTCAACGGTATATAATTTGTCAACTTTAAAGGGCACAATTTTTGCTAATCGCAATACGGACAATTTAATTAAGTTTAGTTTAACTTAATCTGTAGAATAAATAGCTAATGGTTTTTTGAAAACTATTTTAGTAATATGAAACGCATTTTTCATATTTTATGTTGAAATGAGATTGATGAGGAGGTTCTTGCAATGAAAGAAATATTTATGCAATATGATCATGCAATTAACACACATGATTTTGAAGAAGTGGCTAGACTTTTACATGAAAAAGCTGTGTTTTCCTTTAATGGACAAACATTTGCTAACCGAGAACAGCTTAAAATGTATCATGATAACTTTTGGAATTCTGTAAAGGAAAGTAAATTTTGGCATACTGATGTTAATTGGATACAAGTTGACTCAAATACAATGGTTAGCACTTCTACTTATAATTATACTGGGTATGTAGATGGTAATTTTACTGAGGGAAAAGGAACAAGTACCGACGTCTTTGTAAAAAATAAACTAACGGACGAATGGTTGCTTATTCACGAGCACTCTAGCAAATAGTATTGATTAAGATATAACTATAAGTGCTTTTTCAGTACCAAGAGCCTTTAAAATCTTTCGTCAAGGATTTATTATACATACCATGAAAGAAAGAGATTTTATGAGAAGGAGTATTTTTTATTTATGCGTTGGTTTTTTATAGCATTAATTTGGCTTTTAAATGGTAGCATGCTAATTGTGTTTACGAAGGAATTGTTTAGCAATTTTCGTGAAAAGTCTTTACTGACAATAGATGATTTTACCATAAAAAATTCAGTTTCAATTTGGAGTATCGTTTATTTTGGTCCATTAGGGTGGATTTCCTATTTGTTGTCAGCAATAACCATGACGTTAGACGGTAGTGAACCGTGGTATGCTTACTTGATTATCTTATTTTTCGTTCTAGTGCTTATTGTTCTGTGTTTTGCAATACTTGACCTGATACGATGGAGAGTTGTTATTAAAGATGGTAAAATTGAACATTATACTTTAAGTAAAGTACCATTTCAATCGTTTGAAATAGACAATATACATCGGGTAGATTTAGAAGAGTTAGTTAGTAAACGTTGGAGAATTAAGTTTTATCAAGATGAACAACGCCCCATTTGGGTTTCAGAATACTATTCAAAGCATGCTTTCTCTAAAAGACGCAAGGGCTTTGATTTATTATTTGATTTATTAGAGGATAAAATGTTGCCCGATAATGTTACAAAGTATAGGAAGCAAAAAGAGAGCAGAAAATAGAACACTTATATGAACTGTATCATTTTAGCATCATCTCCCTTAACTCTATGCTATAACTATAAAGGGGTATTATCATGCGCCTAGGTGGTTCTAGATAGTTCAACTATAAAAAATCCGTAATATGACGTACTATTGAGAAAAATCTTAGGAAAAGGACTGATTAGATGGAAGTTTTGAAAAAATACATGGAGTTAACCAATGCTCACAATTTTCCAAAAATGGCTGAATTTCTTCACGATGATTGTATTATCAATTTCGCTGGAAAAGAGTGGCGTGGAACAGAAGCTCTAGAACGTTATTATGTAGATGCTTGGAATATGCTGAAAGATGAAAATTATTGGGAGACGAATGTTTCTTGGCTTACAGAAACTGAAACGATGAAGGTATGTTTATATCAATATCATTATGAGGGGCATACAGATAAGGGGAAATTGATAGCTGGAACTGGAAAAGCAACAAATATTTTTGTTCTAGTTGATGGCGATTGGAAATTAATCCATGAACATCTGAGTACAGAAAAATAAAATCTACTTCATGTAATCTAAAAATGCAATTCTAGGTGCGTGTGTGCATTTAGAGTCGCATTTTACTGGCGTTGTTATTTGGTACGCCGATCATGATGTCCGATGGGGCAGAAAAGAAAATGTCATGCGAAAACTTTTGGTTTACACTTTCTTTCCATTCCGAAGAAGAGGTGACTGACCTTTTCAACAAGCTCGCAGATGGTGGGGAAATTGTTGAGGCCCTTTCATCAGAGTTTTACGGTAATCTAATGGGTACGTTTTTTTACTAGGAATGAACGAGAGAAACGTGGTATACTGTTCTTAACTTACTAGTACATTTAGGAGTGAGCACCATGGCAAACATACTAATCATCGAAGATGACGCACACATCAATGCGTTACTACATGACTTATTAACTTCTCATGGACATAAAGCAATACAAGCCCATTCGGGAACGGAAGGCTTGATCTGTTTTGGATCCAATGAATTTGACCTAGTTTTACTGGATCTCATGTTGCCAGGCGTTACTGGTGATGTGGTTTTAACGACGATTAGAGATAAAAGTAAGGTGCCAATCATTATGTTGACGGCGGTTAGCGATAAGGAAAAAGTAGTTGAACTTCTCCGATCAGGAGCCAACGATTATGTGGTAAAGCCTTTTAATAACGATGAACTGTTGGCGAGAATGGACATTTGGTTGCAACAACAGAGTGACGATGCTATGGCTGAGTTGACCATTAAAGACATTACCTTGCACGTTGATGAAGTTAAAGTTTATGTGGCAGGCATAGAAGTGCAGCTGTCGAAGCGAGAGTTTGGTATTTTAAAGTGTATGATGGAGAATCCGAAGAAGGTGTTTACGAAGAATAACCTTTACGAGACCGTGTGGCAGGAGCATTTTGTGGGCGATGAGAACACGATCAACGTTCACATTAGCAATCTTCGGAATAAGTTAGCAAAGATCAACCCAGAAGTTGATTACATTCAAACGGTGTGGGGCATTGGGTTTAAAATGAGTGACGACTAGGTGCAAGCAGTTCATGGGAACTGACCTTGCCTTTTTTATGCGAGGAGGAATCTTAAGCCTTTTTTAAGGTTTGCTTTAAAGTTTTTTAAACCTTTTACCGTATACTAACAGCATCAAGGAACAAGGAGTGGAAAAAAGATGAACACAGAAACGGTATTAAAGTTAAGCCGAGTTACAAAAACTTACGGCAGCGTAACGGCGGTTGATGATGTGAACATGACCATTAAAAAAGGAGACATCTATGGATTAATTGGGAAAAATGGGGCGGGGAAGACGACCCTCTTAAGAATGATTGCCTCTTTAGCTTTTCCAGATCAAGGTGAAATCGAGTTATTTGGCGCAACATCAGAAGCCGATTTACAGGAAGCCCGCATGCGTTTGGGGAGTGTCATTGAGATGCCAGCGTTGTATCCTAATTTAACAGCCATTCAAAATTTAGAATATTACCAACGAGTGAAAGGAATTCCCAATAAATCCATCATCCAAGAGAAGCTAGAGCTCGTTGGGTTGACAGATACTGGCAAGAAGAAGTTTAAAGATTTTTCCTTAGGAATGAAACAGCGCCTTGGAATTGCACTAGCTTTGCTAAATAATCCTGATTTCATTATTTTGGATGAGCCAGTTAACGGCTTAGATCCTGCGGGCATCGTTGAAATGCGAGAGTTTTTGAAAAAATTAAACGAAGAACACCGAATTACCATTTTAATTTCCAGCCATCTTTTAACGGAGCTGTCGTTAGTAGCCACCCGCTATGGGATCATCGATCACGGAAAATTGGTGAAAGAGTTGACCGATGAAGAGTTAAAAGAAGCTTGTAAGCAGAGCCTTGTTGTGACGGTTGACGATGTGAAAAGGGCAACGTCGATTTTGGAGACGCTACTTGGTGTGAAAGAGTTTAAAGTGGTGAGTGACGCTGAAATTCGAATTTACGATGATCTTGACGATACCGCCGAAGTGAATTATCAACTCGTTGCAAACGGCGTGCGCGTTTTGAATATGACAGAGATGGGCGACAGTTTGGAAGATTACTTTTTAGCGTTGACCCAAGGAGGAAAAGCCGATGTTTAATATGATAAAAGCCGATTTACAGCGAATTTTACGAGGAAAAGGGATTTGGATTACGTTAGCGTTGTTTTTAATCATGACGGCGATGAATACCGCGGTGCTATACGCCAATATTGAAGGGCAACAAATGGGTGGGATTACGATTACGGTGGGCGAAATGCAAGATCGAACGCTTGACGATACCGAAATCATCGGCGGCAACATCCCAGCACTGATGATGGGTAATGCCGAAGTAGTACTCGTTTTCTCACTACCGCTGATCATTTTTATTGCGGCGACTGATTTTGGGAGTGGTACTGTTAAAAATGTCTTAGCAAGTGGGGCTTCACGACTGAAATATTATACGAGCAAACTCATTTTATGTTGGTTATTGACGTTATTATTATACCTTGCTCATCTGATGATTCCCACAACGGTTATTACCTTAGCAAACGGTTTTGGCGATGGCTTCGCTTACGGAACATTCGGGGCATTTGGGGGGCAAATCTTATTTGTACTAGCGATCACAGCACTAGGGACCTTCATAACCTTTACAACTAAAAAATCTGCGGCAGTTATCGGTTTCTACTTGGGATTACTGTTCCTGCCACCGATTATCGTCGCACTGCTTTCAGAAATTAACGACCGATTTATCAATTTAATCCGTTATGACTTGGTTTATAATTTCATTGGATTTGCCAATTACACCGCCCACCCAACTGCCTATGTCATCCGAGCAATTGCAATCGGGTTTGGTGTTATGGTTGTTAGTACGATCGCTGGTATCATGCTCTTTAAAAAAGCGGAGATTAAGTGACGTCTAGCAGGTGGCGTGTTATAATCCTTGTAAACTTATCAAAGGAGGTGTTAAGCTATGTTGTTTTTACTAGCTATAGGGTTGATTTGGTCACTGGTGTATGTCTTACGCTTGAAAAAAGACATTCGTAGAATCAGAGGGTCGCTAGGGAAAATAAAAGAAATGGATACGAACATGCGTTTAACGACCTCAACCTTTGATAAAGATGTGACTGATTTAGCGAGGGAAGTAAACGATGTACTAGAAAATCAAGCCATCATTCTTTTGGAAAGCGAGCGTGTGAATCGTGAATTCAGGCAAGGGATAACGAACATTTCTCATGATTTGCGAACCCCTTTAACGTCGGCTAGTGGTTACGTTGGGCTGATTAAATCAGGAAAGATAAGCGATGAAAAGAAACTGGAATACTTGGACGTAGTTGAAGGACGACTGAATGCTTTGGCTCGTTTGATGGAGGAGTTGTTTGATTATGTTCAAATCATTGAAGGAAACATCAAGCTTGAGCTCACGACGGTTAGCTTAAGCAGCTTAGTCCGTGAAGAGCTGGTCTCCTTCTACGACGCTCTGAAACAAGGGGGCTTTGAGGTAGTCGCTGATATTCCTGAAAAGGAGGTTCAGTTGATCGCAGACTCGGTTCACCTACGGCGCATCGTTCAAAATTTAATGGGTAATGTGGTGAAGCATGGCATTGATTATTTTGAAATAAAAATAAGTCCTGCTGGTGTGTTGACCTTCATAAACCAAGTCACCGATGCAAAAGGTATCGAAGTTGACCGAATGTTTGAACGCTTCTATACATCGGACGCTTCACGAGCCAGTCAGAAGACGGGATTAGGTCTTGCGATTACGAGGGCACTTGTCGAGCAGATGGGTGGCAAGATCCATGGGTGGCTTGAAGGAGATAGAATGTATGTTGAGGTTAAAATGAGATTATTTTGTAGTTAAAATTCTACAAAATGCTTGGAATCTCGTATGGAATGTGCTAAACTAAAACCATCAGTTTATGTGACTGATGGTTAAATGATGCATCAAAAAACTATGTAAACGTATTACAAAAAAGTTTTCTTTGGAAAAGGGTCGAAATTTAGCAGGTTTTTTTCATTTCTTTGCGTATATAACATTGAGAGGGTTATCCACCCACTTGAAATATACAAACCAGGAGTTGAAAATATGCTAGAACAAAAGACAAAAAAGATAACGAAAAAAGTGTGGGAGGAATTGACCCTAGGGAATGGGTTTATCTTTTCCAAAGTCATGCTTAATCCAGAGATTTGTAAACGTGTTTTGCAAGAAATAACAGATCTCCCAGAGATCAATCGCATTGAATATGTAGAAGCCGAGAAAACCATTGACGTTCGAATTGATTCCAAAGGCGTTCGTTTAGATGTTTACGTGAAAGATGGGAACAATACAGTTTATAACATTGAGATGCAGGCCACCGATACGAAGGAGCTACGACAACGAGCTCGATACTATCAAGCCATGGTAGATTTGGACCTCATTGAAAAAGGTGGAGACTACATTGATCTTCCAGACAGCTATGTGATCTTTGTTTGTCGAGACGATATCTTTAATAAGGGCTTATATCGCTATACGTTTACCAATCGCTGTATGGAACTAGATGATTTAGCATTAGATGACGGGACAACCAAGATCTTTTTAAATAGTAAAGGAACTGAGGGCACGATTAGTGAAGGGGCAAAAGATTTCTTGAAGTTTATTGAGGGACAGTGTACCAACACTTCTTTAGTGAAACTATTAGAAGACGAAGTTGCTCTTGTCAAATCCAATGAGAAATGGAGAGTGGAATATGTGAAACAGTATGTACATGACACATTGAATTTTCGAAATGGAAAAGAAGAAGGTAAGCTTGAGATTGCGAAGAAGATGCTGGAGCGGGGCGACTCCCTAGCCGATATTGTTGAATTGACGGAGCTATCGATGAAAACGATTGAAGAGTTAAAGGGGGAGATGTAGCCATGTATCATTTACAAGAGTTGTTTTTAACTGTATTCCCTACCCTAGATGAAATCAAAAAAATGGGCCTAGTCCCTAGACCAGATGAAATCGTTGAATTTTCAGAAGAAATGTATCAGATGTATGAGGCCACTTATCGTAAGTATGGCAAAGTCGAGCGTCCCCTTTTTACCATTAAAACGGAAGAGAAACGGATGTGTGGGAAGGCGGAGCGACTGACTGTTTTAAAAGCAGAACAGGTAGAGTTTTTGGAACGGAGCATCGAAATTTTGGGTGAGTACGCCGAAACAAAAGGCATTGACACTGATGACCGAGTGGCGTTCTTTAAGTTTTTGAAAAAGGGTTTTTCATCCATGCAAATGTTAAGGGAGATCGATGCTGTCATCGAGGGGTACAGAACCATCGAAGAATACGAAGAAGAAATTTTAAGTAAAGAGGAAGGTCATTTCACTCAGTGATCTCTTCAAGTTCGACACTAAACGTTCACAAGTTGTAGTGTCTGTCCGCGCCAGTAAAACTTGGCAACTTGTTGACAAATAGCCTTACCAGTACCCTTGGGGTGAAAGTGCGACCAACGAAATTAAAATTTCGGGTCGTGCTTTTTTGTCCTTGACTTTAACACCATGTCAACCTTTATAATGAACAAGAGTTTACAGAAGTTACTGTGAAAATCAGCGTGGTTATGCTAGAATAAAGCAACGAAAGGTGGCGGTGATCGTGTTTAAAATTGGTGAATTCTCAAAGCTGGTTCGAGTGTCAGCGCGGATGTTACGTCATTACGATAAAAATGGCATCTTCATCCCAGCGGAGGTCGATCCCTTCACTGGCTACCGCCTTTATAGTGCCAAGCAGATTCCATTACTGATGAAGATCGTGTCTTTACGGGACGCAGGGTTTAGCGTAGAAGAAATGGAGGAAGTTCTTTCTCGTTTTGATGACCCTGCTTACATGGCAGACGCTCTGGCGAAAAAACGGCATCAAGTTCTGAGTCAACTAGAAGCCGAGCGGACCAAGCTAGATCACATCACTTCTATGACAGAGAAAGTCAAGAAGGAGATGGATCAGATGACATACGCGGTACAGCTAAAAGAGATTCCACAGGTTCAAGTGCTATCGCTACGGGAGGTCATCCCAAGCTTTAAAGAGGAATTTGGACAATGGGATAAGTTGGTGACCTTTATTAACACGCATGGCATCGAATGCGAAATGCGTGGGCACTCGATTTACCACGACGGGGAGCACAAAGAGTCGGAAGTGGACGTGGAAGTGGCTTTTCCTGTTAAAGAGATGGGGAAAGATCAAGATGGCTTTGTGTTTAAAGAATTAGAAGGCATCCCATTAGCAGCCACCATTCGCTTCCCGCTTCCTTATACCAACTACAACAAAGCCATGGAG
>Ga0131853_10025409_pt1 | contig 10676 bp, 6 predicted proteins | sample TergutLab28metaG_FD_92764 | JGI IMG/M metagenome (GOLD analysis project Ga0131853, IMG submission 92764) | Labiotermes labralis P1 segment gut microbial communities from Petit-Saut dam, French Guiana - Lab288 P1 (version 2) (version 2) | ecosystem: Host-associated > Arthropoda: Insects >... | reverse complement strand
GACTGGATTGAGCTGGCCCAGGATAGAGACAGGTGGCGGAAGCTTGTGAGTGCGGTAATGAACCTTCGGGTTCCGTGAAATGCGGGGAATTTCTTGACTAGCTGCAAACCAGTTAGCTGCTCAAGAAGGACTGTGCACCATGGAGTAAGAAAGTAAATGTAAATCAGTCCCATTACAGGCCTGGACAGGCCCAGAGGGTTCTTAGGAAGTTAAGGTTCCCAGATTTCGTGACAACGGAACAGGATGGTGGTAGGTTGTCAGCCTTACGCACCAGCCGCCTTTACCCCCAGGAAATGCTCCTGGTACTCATTTCTGTTAGAGGCTGAGTCGACCCAAGGGTCATAGTGCGATCGGAAGGATTTTATGTCAATGAAAAATTCCAATGACACAAACTGGGATCGAACCAGCGACTTTCCGATTTGTAACACAGCACCTTAACCACTGTGCTACCGCAGTCCCCAGAATAACAAGATATTGCTGCCCAAATCATCACCGATGTGCTTCCATGTTTCAGAGTTTGAACCAGGCATTCAGGGTTTTAGGCTGACTTGGGCATTTCCCAAATATAAACCTGGCCTGATGCTAGGAACAACGAGATGGACGATCATCTGACCATATTACGTATTTCCAACCATCAGACCGCCAGGTTTCAAAATCAACGCACCATCTTTTTCGCTTTTAAGCGTTGTTTTCAGTAATCAGAGGTTTAGCAATTGAAACTCTGCTGGATTCGTGAAGAAATCGTCGGACTGTTTTTGTGGAAAAAGAGTCTTCAGATGAATACTGAATGGCTGCAGCAGCTCTGTGATTCTTAGACACGACCCTCTTCAATATACAGCGATCCCTTTCACTTAGTTTTGCTTTTCGGCCGCTTTTCCTCATAGCTGGTGATGTCTTCCAATGATATGCATATGACGTCATAACCTTTGGAGACTGATACTCTGGACACACGTAGTAAAATTCCCGGTTTGTTTACAGATGCTCCAGCTAAAAGCGCACCAACAATCTGCCCTCTGAAAATCTGCCAAATCTCTCAATATGCGGTACTTTCATACTAACTGATACTATACACAGTCTGTAATGCATTGATACTGGCACTACTCAGCATAAGCAAACAAGAGAATAATGAAAGATACAACAAATGTCCTTTCCAACACAGCCAACGCATTTTTATTCGTATATTGTCTATTGTTTCCACTACTTTGTCGATCCCCTGTCTATAGACAGACCTCCACGCCTACCGCGTTTCGGAATTATCTACCGGTATTTCCCCAGTTAAACGTCTGTTAGCATGACTCGGTTAGAAGGGACTCGTTTGTGAGAACAGACTGCACTTTTCTTGTGATTATGTTAACATTACAGCAGGCCAGCTGTCAACAAAGAGACCCGTCCTACTGCGGCACCTTTATTTCTGACCTGTCACATCACTGAAAAAAGTCAAGCTAGCCCACTGCAGGCCTGGACAGTCGATTCGGGTTCCAGGAGGGTAAGGTTCCAAGAATTTCTGGACAATCGGCACAGGTCAACAGCCTCCTCGAAATTGAGTTCTCCACAGAATGCGAGCTAGTACTTCCTCTTTCCTGAATGTCATGCAGTAGCTGCTTACTTCTTCTTATTCTTCTTCCTGTCACTTAATTCCATTTCAGATATATTTTCTAAGGTGCTACTGGGGTAACGTTGTGTCTGTGTCACTGACAGGTTACCCTGTAGTGTGTTATGAAAGAAATCTACTACTACTACTACTACTACTAACTATTATTATTATTATTATTATCATCATCATCATCATCATCTCCTTTATGCAGGGTATATATACTTATATTCCTGAGACAAACTATGTCCCTAGGGAATACAGTGTTGCAGCTATTCTGTTGTTACTATTCACGGTGTTTATATCGTTAGTTTCAGTGTTGAATCTATTGTACTTTTACATTAGTACTTTCCGAAGTATGTGTGCAGTGTCCAATATGGCTGTTTTCTGTACTTCCTTGACTTCATGTTTTCCTGCTATGTTACTCGCGTATTTTCTAAATGACTTTGAAATAGTCCCAGTCGCCCCTATTATTACTGGTATCACCTTTGTTTTTACATTCCACATGCGCTGTATTTCTATTGTAAGGTCTTTATATTTTAGAATCTTTCACGGCTTCCTTTTAATCACATTTCTGTCTACTGAGATTGCATTATTATTATTATTATTATTATTATTGTTATTGGACATTGCGACTTAAAAAAGACCTCCGTAAATCACCATGCCCATTGAATTTACGAACGATGTATTCTTAGGTATAAAATTACCTATTCCACTTGAACCCTCCTTTCACAGTCAAAGCAATATTGTTCCCAATAGTACAGGCAATAGTATTCTCATGCCAGGCCACTCGTCTTGGGTTCACAGCGATTTTCAAACTGCTTCTGACAGTAAACGTTACCACATTACCGATAACAGACCCCCTCATTATCTCATCAACAGAGTGGAGCTTGTAGAAAATCCATCAGCTCTAAGTGCTTGTCAAACAATGAGAAGGCTGAGAATAAAGCGGAAAATAGAAGGCGAAATGTTGACCGAGGAGACGGAGTCAGCAGTAATGGCAAGGAAGAAATTTTCGTAAAACTTTGCAATCAAAGTCTGAAATTTCTTCGGTCAAGATTAAACAAACAGGCGGTATCTGATTTGAGTGTTGGACTGGAACTGGGCTAAGAAAGAGAAATGGTGTACAGCGCATTGAAATTGATTAATAATCTGGCTTCAAGGGCGCAAGAAATAACAATTGTTATCACTTTCTATTTCACCAACATATGCACTTATAAATTGATCAATATTAATGTTAACACATTAAAACATTAAAAGATAAAACATTATGATATTAAAACTCCAACATGTTTCGATTTTTTTTTATAAAACCATCATCAGGGAGTGAGTTCGTACCTAATAAAGTTGCTTTTAGTCTATAGTTGTTTTTGAGGTATGTTGGCAGCATGTCATATTGTACATGTGATGGGGTTGGATTTCTTGTTATTTGTTCTTCCTTGTGCTGCCAGCACACGTACAATATGACACGCTGCCGACATACCTCAAAAACAAATATAGACTAAAAGCAACTTTATTAGGTACGAACTCACTCCCTGATGATGGTTTTATAAAAAAAATCGAAACATGTTGGAGTTTTAATATCATAATGTTTTATCTTTTAATGTTTTAATGTGTTAACATTAATATTGATCGATTTATAAGTGCATATGTTGGTGAAATAAAAAGTGATTTTGAGTCAAATGCACGGTGCAACAGTGAAACAATTGTTATGTATAAAAAAGAGATTTTATTGCGACGATATGATATATCCGTTAACTGCAGTTACGTTGCAACCCGATGGCAGCAGTACATTACATATTTACACACAAACAATACGTAGAAGAACACAATGAAAACAGGTTATTCAGAACATAACATTACATACCCATAATAATACATAAACATAACAATAAAAATACATAATTTACACACTTAAAAAAAAGCATACAAAACACACAACCGTATATACAGTGATAAAAATTGGAATCAAAAGAAAATGAAAGAATGTGATAAACGAAATAGCAATATTGTCTATGTATCTTCAAATAATGTTAGACATCCTGTTACTAAGACCTTCACTACACTTCACTCCACTTCACCATACTTGTCGACATTTCACGTACACTTGTCGACACTTCACTTACAGAGGGTTTAAAAGTGAAATGCAGTTAGTGCACACTTTTCACTGACTCGTTGTTTGCCATGATTATAGTCATCTCCCTTGTTATTAACATACGGCAATTACAATTGTACAAAATGGACCGAAAATGTAAACTTTCTGGACCGTCGACCCGAGGGTTTAGGAGACTGTGTTTCTGTAACTTTACTGAATAAGACAGCCAATGAACGTAGAGAGAGTAATAATGAGGTGCCTTCATGCAACTATTATTGCGGTGGAAAAGCAATAAGTATTACATATTCTGAGTGTGTGTCTGTAGACTTAGGTATCCAAAATGTAATGCACATGCGCCGTGATTCTACCTGTGGGCTATCCGGCTGTACAACATTTTCCCACATACTTCATAAACGGCGCGATTTTCGGGAAAAAGAAAAGTTATTTGACACAGAATCTGTCTGGAAATTTCTCATTCTGAGAAGAACTGAGTGAGATTTTGTAATAAATATGGATGGGTTGTCTTGTAAAGTGCCCGTTATTCTCGTCAGATTTTCATTAGACTTGAATATACTGCACAGGTTTAAAAAAAAAATATTCAAATATCCTTTTTCACCGTTGCACCGTGCATATGGCTTAATTCACATTTATTTCACCAACACATGTACCTGTGATTCACACAATATTAGTGTTAATACATTAATTGTTCAAATGGATAAAAACACTAAATTATTATTATTATTGGCACTCCAACAGACAGAAGTCAACACAAGGAAAACGAGTAACATGAAATCCAAGCCCATCATAAATAAAATATTGTAAGAAAACACACAAAACTATTCCAGTATGCTTAATTATTTGTGCATAATTGATTAACATATGACGACATAGGCAATGATTAATGAAATAGCTATAAGACGATGGCTAATAGGTTATGATTGGTTACAGACATGCTGCCAGCATACTTTGAAAAAATAATAATGGACAATAGGTAACTTTAATAGGCACGAATAGCTCCCTGAGGATGGTTTTATGAAAAACCGAAACATGTTGGAGTGCCAATAACTATAATTTAGTGTTTTATCCGTTTTTAACAATTAATGTATTAACACTAATATTGTGTGAATCACAGGTGCATGTGTTGGTGAACTAAATGTGATTCAAATATAAAATTTCATTAAGTTCCTTCCGATGGTAGCTGAGTTGTTCCATGCGCACGGACAGGCGGACAGACATGACGAAGCTAACAGTCGCTTTTTGCACTTTTGTGAAAGCACCTAAATAATGAATCGGTGAAGAAAACGTCAACTGAAGGACTTCCTGTCAGTAAAGTTCCATCTTTACCATCATCGTGGCAAGCCACCTGTCTAAACTTTAACTACATAAGCCCACAGACTCCTTAAAAATTTTTTTTGTGTGCGAGTTCGTGTATATCAGGGGTGCACAAATTTTCCAAAATTCTGGCAGCCACCTTTTGTGTGCGAGTTCGTGTATATCAGGGGTGCACAAATTTTAAAAAATTCTGGCAGCCACCTTTTGTGTGCGAGTTTGTGTATATCAGGGGTGCACAAATTTTCCAAAATTCTGGCAGACACCTCAGAATTCTAGGCGCGAGGAGTGTGACATGAAGTAAGGTCCATAAGAGGGACCCACAAACATCAGGTGCCACTGCATAAAAATTTTGTCCCTCGGGCGACCCGACGCCCGGGATTTGCGCACCCCTGGTCTACGTTGACGAAGAGCCTTTATATGCCACGTCTGGCACAATTTCACGGAAGGTTCGATAGTATCGGTATTGCTGCTGCGAATCTCGAGGTTTTTCCAGCTGAGGACGATGCCCCGTTCTTCTGGCATGTGGCACTTCATCATGGGTAGCTGGATATCGAAGTTTAGACGCATCGTAATCTTTAAGGATCAATATGTTCTAGGCTCAGTCGATTTTTCTACTTTATGTAAGGCCTGTAAGCATTTAGATAAACCAAAAGATCAAGGCCTATGACTAATTCCATGAAAAGCTAACAGTTCTTCATTCATTCAAGAAATTTTCCACAAAATGCGGAGCCCGAAGGTTCATCACCGCGTTTGCCACAGCCCGCCAATTGTTGCTGTCCTAAGCAAGATCAATTCACGCCTTCTCATGCTCTTTCTTTAAAATCCATGTTAATATTATCCTCCCATCTACCCCTAGGTCTTCCAAGTGGTCTCTTTCCTTCAGGTCTCCCAACCAAAACCCTGTATGCACCTGTCTTCCTTACGTGCTACATTCCCCGCCCGTCTCATTTTTATTTATTTGATCACCCTAATGATATGCGGTGAGGAGTGCAGATCATAAAGCTCCTCATTATGTAGTTTTCTCCTCTTCCATATCACCTTGTCCCTCTTAGAACCAAATACCTTCCTCATCGTCCTATTCTCAAACAACCTCCGCCTATTTACTCAATTATTACACCAACCACTGCACATATATAAAATTTATAAAATTTACACATGAAAACATTAAAAACGTTCCGACATGTTTCGGTCCTAAGACCATCATCAGGGAGCTATATATTCCTTGCTAAAGTCACACTAGAAATAGTCACAGATTAATTTCATTGTACCAGTTGGGTGTTGTGGCAGCATGTTGCCACAACACCCAACTTGTACAATGAAATTAATCTGTGACTATTTCTAGTGTGACTTTAGCAAGGAATATATAGCTCCCTGATGATGGTCGTAGGACCGAAACATGTCGGAGCGTTTTTAATGTTTTAATGTTTAAATTTTATAAATTTTATATATGTACAGTGGCTGGTGTAATAATTGAGTAACTCGACAACATGCACGGTGTAACAATAAACAAACCCCCACCCTCTGCCTATGTTTCTCCCTCAATGTGCGAGACCAAGTTTCACAGCCATACAAAACAACAGGCAAAATTATAGTTCTGTCTATCTTAATGTTTATATTTTGGAAAGAAAAGGGGAAGAAAGAAGACGTGGACTGAATGGTGGCAGGCAATCCTTGAGTTTAATGTGCCCTAAAGTTCTTGGTGAACGTTTTAGACCAAGTGTACTTAACCCTGGAACGTCCTGAAAGGGAACCTTGGCACATAGAAAAGAAGTGAAACCAGTCGCACCCTCGACTTGCCGTAGACACGCGCAGCTACTATTTGTCAACTGTCTGCATATCCTGCGGTTTATTTCCACGGGCAGGCATTGACTTGGATCGCGTCCAAGGATCAACCACACCATCTCCCTACAGCTCACAATTTCCAGCCACATTTCTATCATCCCAGCTTTAGTGGTTTGGCGACATTCAACCCATCCTTCTCTTGCCATCTTTGCTATCTGTCGAGAGACGGAGAGAGAGAGAGAGGATTTCAAGTGATTTTTCTAACCACTTTATCTTCTTTTTTCACATTGTCCTCTCTGCTTCGCTGTTCTGAAAGTCCCTGCCTTAAGTTGCTGACAGCCTTAAGCCTGCGGATGACGAAAACATCCGTCAGACGTAGGCAAACAAGAAACCAAACGTCAAGTTTTGCCGTCACGTGTGCTGCAGTAAGTCGGACGGACACAGACTGTGTGCGACAGCAGAAAATGACGGACATCGGATATTTCTGCTTTTCGTGACTGGCTCATAGAGATAATCCAGTGGACAGGCAATGAAATTCTGATGCTGTGTAGACAACGTCGAGGTGGTTTAACTAACTAATTCCATGCAGTTCAGTCCTTGAAAAGCTACCAGTTTCTCAGCTTGTCAAGAAATTCCTTGCATTTTATGGAATCAGAAGGTTTGGTACCGCCTCACAAATGCCCGACGGTTGTCCACATCCTGAGCCAGTTCAATCCATTCAACGTTCCCCCATCCTATTTAAGATCGGTTTTAATATTATCTTCCCATCTAAGTCTAGATCTTCCAAGAGGTCTCTTCCCTTCAAATTTCCTCACCAAAACTCTGCACGCACCTCTCCTCTCCCTTCCTGTACACGTGCTACATTCCCCGACAATCTCATTCATGTCGAATTTTTTTGAACCGAATAGCATTTGGTGAGGTGTTCCATTCATGAAGCTTATCATTATGCAAGGAGTCAGTTGTTTGCCATAATAGGCGTAGTCTTGTTCTTTTGTGGGGAATATGAGATATTCTCCTGGAATTATCCCCAGATTGTGGATGGATAGATGAGTACGGACCGTTAGTGGTATGATTCTTAAGAAAGAGGACACACAGACTTGGGACAAGAACATAACCGAGTTCCCATTTGTCCGTCACAAACCACACATGCGGACAGCAGCCGATGTGCTGCCGCTTGAACCATGCTGTCTTCGTCACAGCGGACTGTCAGACTGTCTGGCAGGTTTGCCTGCTCGTACTTCTGCGATGGTGCGAAAATACAGTCCGTTCGAACTTGTCGTGTAGTGGAGGCCGGTGACACAAGGGCATCCTACAGCGTATTAATTAGCTATGACGGTTACATGTACGCATTGTCATCAGTAGTTATCTCTACTGCGATTTCCACAATTTGCGTTGTGTTTTGACACCGTGTAGTCTGGTAGGTGGATACCAATATTTCGAAGAAATAAATGCCTCAGTTCACTCAGCAGATGGTAGCAGTGTGTTCCTCTGAAACTTTGCTAGCCACATACCAAACTACACGATGTCAACAAGAGCACTACAGTATGGTATTTCACATATGATATTTAGTGCCACATTGCGGTGTCACACACCGAATTACTTGACATTTAATTCAAATATTTTTAATTATTTAAATAATTATGTTAGTTTTAGTTAGGTTAGATTAGGTTGAATTTGGGATGGTCTAAGGTACGATAGATACGGTTGGGTTGGATAAGGAAAGGTTGAATTAGATTATGTTCGGTTAGGATTAAAGTTGGGCTGTGGTAAGTGGAATTGGGTTAGGTTAGGTTGGGTTATGTTGAATTGCGTTAGGTAAGGTTAGGTTAGATTAGTGTAGGTGGGGTTGGTTATGTTAGGTTCGACTGGGTGAGGATGGATTGGGTGGTGGTAGGTTAGATTGGATGAGACTGATTTGGTTTGTGTCAGGTTGAGCGTTTTGGGTTGGCTTGGCTTGGTTTAAGCAAGGTCAGGTTAGGTTAGGTTAGGTTAGTTGAGAAATATCGTAATTTAATTTACTTACTGGTTTATTTATTACATTTTTATTCGCCGACTTCTCCAGACTCTTAAGGAAATACGTATATATGCCATTGAGATCACAATCAAGATTCTGAAGATAAATATGTTAATATGATTTGAGGCTCTCTCAGCAGTTTTGCTGAAGATTCCTAACTGCTAAGATGATACTCTTTGTCGACTGGTATCAATAGTTATCGTCGTTGCGAAGAACGAGAACTTCTGTAAGCATTTCACAGAACACAGGGCATAACATCCCAGAAGACTTAAACTTCAAGACATTAGCAGCCAAATTACTGTCCTAAGGACAGCGGTAATGGCAGCCACTGTTATAATACTCTAAGGACGGACGATACAGCGTCTAACACACAACTGAAATAATCACACAACCTTGACATATGTGGCTACTAGTGATGCCTTTGATAAAATAGTGCGTTCTACTGTGTATCCTGAAACATTTGTCAAATTTCAAACATTATTACTCACAAATGAAATTAAAGAACCATCTGAGATGCTATATTGCTCCGTACGGTACCACAACCCCTTCCTCGACGACATTAAACTTCCCTCCCTTTTATTGTGTGTATTGTTGTAGTTGACTTGTGTGTATTGTTGTAGTTGTCTTGTGTGTATTGTTGTTACCTTATGTGTGTTTGTTGTACTGTGTGTGTATTGGTGTTTTTTCTTTTTACTGTAGATGCCGGACTACTGGTTAGAGTTCAGTATTCGGAAGGTCCTGCGACCGGCCACCTTGACACAGGTTTTTCTTGGTTTCCCTGTGTCTATAAGCAAATGCTCAGACGGTTCCCAACATTCCAAGTTGCCACTACATGCTTCTCATGTAGCCCTCCCGACCTAAAATTTAGCAGTAACCAATTTCATATTTTGTATACATGTAAAATAACCACTGCCATCGGGTGACAAACCAATTGCAATTTATTATTATTATTATTATCCTATATTCGTAATGGTCGACTGTTTCTCACGCAAAATTCTGTTAAGATCCTCTTAGTAAGTCCGTGGAGGGCCGGGCTGAGCACGGGTAACCGAGTCGTTTTTACGAATCATGAATCGTCATCATACTTCAAACGACAGGCTGAACTCTAAACAAAATTCTGATAAAACAGTTAACGTACACAGTTGATGGAGTGCCGAAGTGTGATAAGTGGCATAGCTTTTCACAAATAAATCTTCGATTGCTGCTTATTGTTAGTTTGTGACGTGAGTGCGTTAGGCCCCATCTTTCACCTGTGTGGGGTACAGTCAAAATGTCAGCAACGTAATTTTACATATTTCTTACAAATTTATTAGTTACGTAAATTAGACTTTGGATATCGTAATATCGTAAAAGCGCGCAGTTTCTTGGCTGACGGAACAATGCAGTCTAAAATGAGCCCCGAGAGATATACAAAATGTGCCGTAAGTCTCACAGGACCTGTCGGAGTTACATTGTAAGTTAGAGTGGAAGTCACAGTGAATGTACAGCACTTGGTGATACAGTAAGTGTTGGATATTGTGCCGACGGTCATGAACACAGACGGAATGTACGAGGCCTCGCAGTTGAGGCACTCTTGTTCCACAGCCGCACGGACATTTTTCGCTTACCCTGTAATTACTTGCTTATTCACTTATTTAGATACTTAGCCATTTAACCGCTTATAGAAAGGAAATTTTTCAAATAAAGTTTTAAAATTGGGCCTTTAACCTTTAGACGCCTAACGTCAACTACAGTGGTCATACCGCACCGCTAACCTCTAAAGTTGCATTTTATATATTTATTCAACAAATATAGGTACTGAATATTTTAAATATGGTATATACTCTCCGTTTTTTTTCTCTTCAAAATGCAGTTTGTTTCAT
>Ga0131853_10025408_pt1 | contig 10676 bp, 8 predicted proteins | sample TergutLab28metaG_FD_92764 | JGI IMG/M metagenome (GOLD analysis project Ga0131853, IMG submission 92764) | Labiotermes labralis P1 segment gut microbial communities from Petit-Saut dam, French Guiana - Lab288 P1 (version 2) (version 2) | ecosystem: Host-associated > Arthropoda: Insects >... | reverse complement strand
TGTGCTTCCCGCAAAAATTAGTGCAAGGGAGCCAAACACAATGGCAAGTATCAGTCCTAGATTATTCCCACCATTATTCTCTTTATTTGATAGTTGTTGTCTCAAGTAGTCATTGTTTATCTGTAAGTTATTGTTCTGGTTTTGCAGGTTGTTGTTTTCTTGTTCTAGTAGAGTGCTGAAATGAGAGTTGATTGTTTCCATCAGTATTGCTGCAAGAAGGGCATGCCCCACCGCATTTGGATGGATGATGTCTGCGTTCGCTGTGGTCATTGTGCCTCCATTAAAGTAAATCGGATTTCCGTTAAATGCGGTGAATGCGTCACTGAGAATAAACGAGCCTGGGTTTGCAGCTATGAAGTCGGCGTAGGCTTGATTAATTCTGCTTACGATATATACCGATGCATCAAATGCATCTTGGACATTGGTTGTACCAAACATGAAGTTGACCCCCCATGCTCCACCTGTGATTGGTGTATCGCCCGTCATTGCGTGATATGGAGGGACATAATTCGTAAACCAAACGATAAGGGCATCTTGGTTAATTTCTCGGATAGCAGTAATAATTTCATCAATATTATTTGTAAAATACTCGACAACTTTATCTATCAAAGGTGTTTCTGTAATTTCACCATCAAGTTTATCCAGTGCTTCAGCGACGGTTTCCCTTAGGGCATTCGGTCCGAATTGAAATCCAGCCTGATTTGTATTGTTGATTCCTTGCAGGTCATTCCCGCCGATGGAAATATTAATAATATCTGCCTTTGCAACATCTGCTTGTGTTCCTAGTGCACGCTCGGTATCACCTGTTAACAGTTCAATCATGTCGCGATCGACAACCCCGCGGGTTCTTCCAGAGTTTCTGGCACGGTTTATCACATTCCATCCTTTTGTGTCCTCGATAATTTGACCATAGTTTCTGCCCCCCGACAAGATTGGGGTGGCAGGGTTTAATATTCCAGCAGTCCCATAGGCTATAGAGTCTCCAAGGATTACTAGTGTCTTCTGTTCATTATCAGTAGTAGCGGCGAGGATGGACAAACCTGGGTTAGTTTCCCCTATAAATAGGCTGGCGGTAAGTATTACGGCCAGCATTAAAATAAATTTTTTCATAATACTAGTTATTCTCCTTTCTAAGAATTTTTTTAAGTCCAAGTGTTAGTGGCAGCAATCCGAACAGTATCAACTGTGTAACAAGTGTTACAACTCGTGAGAAGAACTGGTAGCGTGCTGTGTCTTTCGCTTCTTGAATTTGAATTGGTGCGTTTTCGGTTACTGCCTCGGTGACTGTGGTATTAAATCCCGCAACGACTGCTTCGGCGTTTGCTTGTGGTACTCCTGTACCGACCAGGATAGCAATCCAGTTTCCGACAGGTTGAACGGATAGAGCAGGGATGAGGGCAGGGTTGATGTTGTATATTGTTCCGCCTTCGGCCAGCATGGCAGTGCGAACTGTAGCACTTGCTTCCATTTGAACCGCGGCGGTTATTGTTGCATCATGCTCTCCGTTCATGACGGCACGAGCCAGTTTCGAATTCTCGCTGCCTATTGCTCCACAAATTGAAATTGACATGAATACTGTACAAAGAATCGCAATAGCACAAATTATCCATTTAGCATGTTTTGTGAACATTGATGTGACGATGAATGCGGTCGCCAAAGTGAAGAATGTCAAGCCCGCAATATGGCTGAATAAGAAGCTGGTGGCGTTTCGGGGGTCGTCCATGGCTTCAGGCAGGAGAGGGTGCGTGAGTGTGTCGTGGTATGATGCACTGTACTGACACAGCAGCACTATGAACAGAACTGCCCCAACACATGTCAATGTGGCTGCGATTAACTTTGCCCAGTTTTTTTTGAGAAATTCCATGATTTCCTCCTTTTAATTTTTTATCCTTAGTTTATAAACAACGCCCCTATCATATTTCTCCCAACATGAGTTGTTAGGGTAGGGCCAGTTATGAACCGCAGAACTTTCTTAAACCCAGATTTTTTGAACGCGGTTATAACTCCTTGGGCCACTTCTTCGTTGATGTCACTATGCACAACAAAGACTAAGTCTTTGTTTGCGTCTTTAGATTTTTGGATTCTGTCGTCTGTCCACTGTTTGACGGCCCCTTCAAATGCTCCTCTATACTTTTTATCAGGAATGATTTTGCCATCTTTATTGATTATGAGAGATGGGCGAATTTTTAACAGGTTTGCACCTAGTAGCTTCAAGCCGCTTGCTCTTCCCCCTCGATATAGATAGTTTAGGTCTTTTATTATAAAGCTGATATCCGCTTGAGCGATTGCCCGCTTTGTTTCGTCAATGATTTCAGGAACATTCTTGCCTTGTTTAACCATCTCGCTGGCTTTTATTGCCAAAATGCCCGTTCCTACAGAAAGGCTTTTGGTGTCAATGACCTGAACGCGTTCCAGGCCCTGTGCCGCTCGTAGAGCGTTGGCGTGAGAGGCGGACAGTTTATCCGACATCGAAAAGTGGATAATGCTGCCACCATCCTTTGTCGCATTTTCGAATAGCTCTCGATAATCAATCTCTAATGCTGCGTTAGTTTTAGGTAGCAGTCCTTCTTTTTCAACTGCTTGATAGATATCGTCTGGGGCGACCTCTGTATCTCGGTACAGATCGTTGCCAATAACAACGCCAAAGTAGATAACTTCAAGGTTATGCAACTTGTATAGCTCTTCGCCTAGGTCGCATGTGTTGTCGACGCTAATTGTGATTTTAGACATTTAGTTTTACTCCTTTTATTTTTGGTTTATCCATTCGCTGCATTTTTAGCCTGAGAACTTTTTCCATTACCATCTTTACATCAGCGACTGTTTTTAAATCCTCTAACACAGCTTGAGTTTGCTGCTGCGATGTTAATGCGTTTGTTATTTCGTCTGTATCAATTGCCTTAATTTCCATTCGTATCATCTTGGCGACGAGTTTTTCGAGTTGGTTTAATTTTATAACATCGTCAAAGTTTGAATCGGCATGGATAATATTGAGCTCACAGTCGACTTGCTGTTTAATCTTGACGAGTTTTTTTGCGAGTAGCTTCTTTTGAAAGAATAGGAAATAAAACACGATAACGGAAGCGATTTTGGACATCTCGATCAGCATTCCCATAGGATTCCATCTGAAATTCAACGGGGGCTCGGCATAAAGGATATTAAGCGGTGTTTGTGTCAGCAACAACATGATGGCATAAAAGAAAACCGTGATACGCACAGGATGCTTGCCCGGCATATATTGTCCGATAACAAAGCCCAGGGCGAACACAAGGGCAATGGATTGCAAGATACGGACCTCTCGTGTTGGTAGGCCAACAATTACATAAATTCCCGCACTTATTGCAATGATGACCATTACAATCAAGAAGATTCGACCAGCCATTCGCCTGCGTTTGGTGTCGTGTTTAAATATCCACCAAAACACCAGAGCTCGTGTGGTCGTGTATGCCCCAACAATAATCAAGCTGAGTTGGGTAGACAGCGATGTAGCCATTCCAATTGCCACGAACATGATTGTCCAAAATATTCCACCGATACCGTTTACAAGGAGATACTTCCGCTTGTCCTTGATTTGGTACGAGGCGAACTCGAACACGATTGTTATGATCCCAAAGACTTGGGCGATTATGAACCACGCTGACATGACCTAAGTATACTTGCCAAAAATCGAAGATGTGGTAATATATTAATGGTATGGATTGCAGTAAATGTCACAGTTCCAAAACAATCAAATATGGCAAGCGCCAAGGCAAGCAATGTTGGCTTTGCAAGGATTGCGGTGTACAGTCAACAGGGGACTATGCGTTTATCGAGAATGAAAAAAGGGTAGCTTTGACCCTTGCGTGCTTCGGTTTATCGACCCGCAAGATTGGTCAATTATTGGGATACAGCCATGTGACAATACTAAATTGGATCCGTGTGTTCGAAAAAGAGAGGTCCCAACCAAACGAAGATTACTTCATGGATATTGACGAGATGTCGGCGTTTCTTGCCACCCGGTCGAAAAACCCGCAGGGCAGGCGTTTCACAACTATGCAGGCGGCACTAACCTGGAATGTTGAAAGCGAGATGGAAAAGTTAATGCAGAAGGTACTTGCCTCTCTGACGAATTGAGTTGATCAGCTTAAGGGACAAATTCGGGAATTATTATCCCTTTTCTCTCTTTTAGCTGTTGTACTAATAGCTCTCTAACGCGAATATAGAAGGGGACAATTGGCTGATATTTTCTTGCAAATTCATCTGCGGTTGATGTTGTCCATAGTGCCCACTCGTTATTGATCTTATCAACCCCACGCTCCATAATTCTAAACCATGCGTCTAGTCTGTCGATAATTTTAACAAACCTAGATTCGTTAGTTTGTTGCGATTCATATTCTTGAAAATGTCTTTTTATGTGTAGCCCGTATTCTTTTGAAAAATTGTTTATTGTTTTGTTTTCAAGTACGGTTTTTTCTTTTTGTATTTTTATATTTGATTCTGTGGCCATGGCGTCAAAGTCAAATATCATTCCAATTTCGCTCATATCATGATATTTAATCAATTGAATTACTTTTTTAAAATCTAAATTCAGTTTGAATCGTTCAATTAGTTCGTCTGCCATCGCAATCATCGTTCCATAGTGCGAGGCAACATTTTCATGATAAATAGGGTCATGACTTCCGTATCTATGAACAATTTTCATCTTCTGAAACTCAAAGAAAATGTTGATAGTTTTATCAAATTCTTCTGTCATGATTAAAGTATAGCATAGGCAACTCTTTAAGCCAAATTTAATGCGAACTGGAGTCTTCTTCATTTTGGCTCCAATTTTTTTAAAATTTTACTTTGGTTTAAAATCAATCTTGATAGCGATGTACACACTCTGCAAAGGAAGAGAACCCCTCTAGGTGTTCAACTCGGAACTTGTTGGTGAGAAGTACTATTCAGACATGTTTAATTCAACTGCGTTTTTGATCTATACCATCAATTTTTATCCAAGTATTTGAATAGTCCTGCTACAAAAACATATACTAACGGCGTGAAAAGCGTAAACCGATTTGTAGGCAGGTGGCGTTCTGATAGGGCGCTTTCTTTGATGATGGTCGGGTGTTTGTGCTTGATGTTGATAGTGGGTTCTGGGATTGCAAGTAATAAACAACTGACAAGTGAGGCATCTGGCTCGTTGCCATCTGGCAGCATTGATACAGGCACTTGGGTCTCAAACGACATTCGTTTTGCACCGTGGGGTTCTGCACCCAATTGGACGGACACGGAATGGTCAGGAGCAGTTGCAATGACTGTTGGCGGTTGGCACGGTGTTAATGGTGGCGATGAAAGAAGCTCGACTGTTGGAACGGTGGCAAACCCGATTGCGATTGGAAATGCGGGAGAAATGGCTCGGCTTGCATTCCTTGTGAATGGCGGACGGTTGAATATTATGTCTGCAATAGATGGACACGCTTTCACAAACATACACTTTCAGTTGACAGATAATATTGATTTGACGGCACGAGAGTGGGTGGCAATTGGTGGCGGATGGTCAGGATTAACTCATACATTTGATGGAATTTTCGATGGAGATTTTTTTACAGTATCACTACCAAGCACTTTGCGTTCAGAAAGTATGCCGACCCAAAGCCATTCTTTTGGTTTATTCGGTACAGTTACAGGAGATATTAGTAATTTAAGCGTGCATGGCGAGATTGATACATTAAGAAGTTCTGCTAATCAATCTACTCATTATATTGGCATGTTGGCGGGCTATGGAATAGGTGCTCTCTTCAAAAACATCACAATATCAGGCAGCGTCAATCTAGCAACACATGTATTCGGAGAAGACCATAATAGTTTTGGTACTGTTCTGGGTGCTTCAACTGGGGCAAATGGTATAAATCTTGTAAACAGGGCGAACATTTCTGGAATTAACATACCGGGAGAACTACAAGCTCATATTGGCGGCGTCGTTGGACTTGCAGACGGCATTAATAATCCAACATTCATTAATCTTGCAAACTATGGAAATATTGATATTGGTTCTGTAACAACCGCAGGTGGCCTTATTGGTCAAGGTTCTGGTGCGATAGCTGGTCGATCGATCGCCATTGTCAACAGCTATAATATAGGTGATGTTACAGTGGCGGACCTTAACATAGGTCAAATTGCTATAGCAAGGGGTGTTGGAGGGATACTTGGCTCCTCGATGAATAATATCAACTCCAACACCCTGTATAACAACCTTTACAACATGGGTGAAATACGCCTTGGTGGTTCCTTGACACATGCACAGCTTGGTCAGATTATCGGAAACGGTGCGACAGTGGAGAGAACTATGAACACTCTTTCTTTACTTAGGCCTGGAACAACATTGTCAGTGGGCAACCCAGAGTCGCATGTAAGTGTTGCGTCCAACAACCTGTTTTTTGATGACAATCATATTATCACGAATGGAAATTATGCAGGTGTTACAGTATTGCACCGAATGAATCAAGTGCGTAACGAGTCTATTAATCTCGCTGGAACAAACCGCGATGATTGGGCACATTGGATTCCTGCACTGGATGATCCGTTGCGGCCGACATTCGAATTCACACAACACAACTTCACAATAAGACCCGAGAGTGTTTTATTTAACTTGCATACAGGGGTCGATACTATCCGCGAATTCCGCGATGTTGGCAATATCATGGTGAATGACTTGTTTAACGAAACATTTACTCAAGAGATGATTGCCGAGATGACAACCCGTGAAATCGAGTTTATAGGTTTCGCATCATCACGCACAAACGCCGACCAAGGCATTGTTGCATTCCCTGTCGACGGAAACATTTCAATTACAGATGCATATACGGATTTACCGTTATCGCTTTTCGCCGTCTACCAATTTAACCCTGCCAAAACCTTGACGGTACACGGCGGTGATGGAATGTTGGTGACACGGCCGACAGTGACACGGCATTTCGTGAGACCAGGTGTGTATGTTACAAATTCGAACGGAACGGGAAACCAGTTACCGTTTGCATTTGGACAGTTACCCGCAACAGCGGATGCGGTGCATGTCGGTTGGGCTACCAATGAATACAACGCACGAATCGGTTTGATTCACACAGATGCATCGGACAATCCTATTTGGCCGCTAAGTGCGACATTTGACCAGCCGCTGTTGCATATCAGCACGGAAATTTGGGCGGTGTGGCGCAGAGTGACGGACACATGGTTGCAGTTAGACTTTTCATTGTCAACACTTGACAAGTCCCCGCCACCGCAAATGGAGTTTAGTTATGCACAAATGGAGATTAACCTTGGCGACTACTTACCTCCTAATTATGAATATCACACTTTTGTGGGATGGAACACTAACTCTGCGCAGGCACAAGCTGGTGTCGCAGAGTATGCACCTACTGCAACGGTCCGTGTGCCTTCGCTTGCAACGGGAAATGCTGTGCCAATAACTTTGTTCGCCGTGTGGCGACCGATTCATTTGACGATCCATTTTAACACGAATTTTAATGTGGGAATGCCTACAGCACTTACACAAGGGTTCGCAAGTGCCGGAGTGCAAAACTTGTTCACGCTCTCGGGGCTAGACCCATTGATTCCGATACAGTCTAATGGTTTTTGGTTTCAGTTAATGGGCTTCTCGACAACTGTTGGGGGAACAATTGTCTCCAATCCAACAGCATTTATGGTTGGTGATGATGTAGAGTTATTTGCCGTATGGCAATCTCACGGGCAAGGAGCACAAGACCCGCCACCAACCGGCTTACCACCACTAGAGTCGCCGAACATGAGTTTACCTCAACTTGCCACACCTAATCCAGTTACTCTAACCGACCTTGTTTTTGGATGGACACATGTTTTTAACTCGGTCGGATACAGGATTTATATCAACGGCATGGCGGTATTTTTGGTACATCCGGGCTACAACTCTATCAATCTTGCTAACTATGAAATTCCGCAAGGCAGCTTCATTGTCCAAGTTCGTGCCGTTGGCGATAATGTGACTGCACGGCATAGTGGCCAAAGTTTTGGGGCAATGTTTACTATTGATGACGAGAATGAGAATACAACGGGATCAACTCCGATGCCAGACCTGCCAACCGAACCACCTGATGATGACATTGAAATTATAAACCCACAACAACTCGGTACCCCAAACGCAAGCATTGCAACAGGTACAATTTCGTGGGATACCGTTTCAAACGCAACAGGATACCGAATTTATGTCAACGGAACATATCGTATGTCGACTATTACAACTTCGGTGAATTTGTCTGCACTTGCAACTTGGCTGAATGTCGGCAGTAACAATATTGAAATTATTGCAACAAGCACAAGTCAATGGTGGGCTGATTCCAATCCCGGCGAGGTTTCGCATTATGTTGAGACAGAGTCGCCAGCTAACGAATTTACTGTTCGTGTATCAGGAACACATTTTCTGAACTGGGACATTTACCCAGGTGCATATGAGTATAAAATCCTTATCAAAATTGACGAAGTGCTCGTTGAATGGATAATTGTTCCGGCACGAATTAACGGTCTATCAATCGCACATTTTATGAGTGCGAACTACACAATTCAAATCCAAGCCTTGGACGCAAACGAAAATGTGCTTGCAGTTTCCAACATCCTCGTGCACCAAATTGGCACCAACACCAACCCGCCTGGGCAATTGCCAGATGAACCTGACCCAGAACCAATCTTACCTAACCGCCTTAATGCACCTGCCAATGTTAACTATAATATTAATGAGAATAAGTTAATGTGGACAGGGGTCGCAGGGTCGTCAGGCTATGCAATTTATCTTAACGGGGTCCGCATTGCTACGGTCGGACAGGGTGTAACAACATTCACGCCAAACGACGAACGCCTCGCGGTCGGCACTCACATATTTTCAGTTCGCGCATTGGGTACACCCCCAACAAGCAATGAATCATACCTCTCGCTTGGCGATGTATTTCATCTAGCAGTGTCTGCACCGTTCACGCCAGATAACGGCATGAATTTGGGTTTTTGGTATATTGCAGCATTGGCAGGCGGAGCAATCGGACTGCTTGCGGGATTGCTATTTGTATTGATTGAACGCAATAGAAGGAGGGGTTAATGGAAATATTTGTCTACACTCTCATCGCAATCGGTGCATTTGCAGGTGCGTTCGTGCTGGCATGGCTCGTCTTTGGTGCATTTATCAAGGCTGGCGAAAACCGCCAAATCCGTGAATATGTTCGTGAATACGCAACAACATTGAACGAGCAGTCCACCATCACACGGCAAAACATAGTTGACTGGACCCGTACCATGGGTGACATAAACATCACGGTCAGAGAAAGAGCCGATGATCCGCAAATGCCCCACTCGCTGCGCTGGAATAATAAGACCTTTGCACTTGCATACGGAACAGATGCTGGGGTTCTACTCATCGTGTGGATTACTGATGATTATGCCGCCAGAATCTCAAAATCTCATCGTATTGACCGTGCTAAGTTTCCAAAGGGCCCATACTGGTGGACTATCCCCCTCGACCAAACCTGGACGAATAAAGAAATGGTGATGGAATTGTTAAAAAACTCCGTTGGGTATGTTAGCAAGAGGAAGTGAATTCATTTTATACCTTATGCTCTAAGCTAGGGGCAACAATGATACTGTGTCTGTGTATATCGTAATACAAAAGTAAGCATACATCCAAGGGAATGTGGTTCAATAAACGTTTAATCGGTTCAGTATTGGTTCACGAATTACGATCTTGTGAACAGGAGTCTTTTGAGAGAGTGAATTAATACATGTGTAGCGGGGGGTCGGTATCCCGGCCGTGCTCTTTTTTTGTTCAATTTTGATAGGTTCAAGCCTACCGCATGGTATACTGCAATGATGTTTGTCAACGATTTTCCAATGATCGAGGTTTCGAATAGCGATCCGCGTTTTGTGGAACTTGCAACTCGGCACAATGAAACACTTAACGCGTTTGTTCCAGGGCGTGAATATGTTTATGACACCAAGAATACATTGCCCAATTTGGACTATGTGGTATTGGTACTTGACGGCAAACGCGCTATCGCAACATCTGCCCTAATGTTTGTTGATAAAACAACGGCAGAGATAATGACGGTCCACATTCACAGCGATTACCGCGATCGTGGCATTGTGCGTGCATTATGTAATCACCTTGAGCAAGTAGCGACCGAACGAGGTTGCACGAATGTAATACTCGACACATGGGAACAACTTGTTCCGGCGGTGAAACTATACGAGTCGCTCGGCTATGAAAGATATGATGGTGAAATCCTGCACCCAATAGATAAAGATTGTATCTATATGAGAAAAGGCCTCGCCGAAAAGGGTTCGTAACAATAAAGTAAGCACATGGTACAAAAAAAGAACTCATTTATAGGCATCTCTCTGCTTACAAATGGGTTCTGTTCTATGGTGGTCGCTATTGGGCTCGAACCAATGACTTCTTGCGTGTCGGGCAAGTACTCTACCAACTGAGTTAAGCGACCTGAACACACAAGTCTATCAAGAACTTGCATATTTGTCAAACAGTTCCTGTGATGTTTGCCACAGCCATTCCTGCAGTTCGTGGTCGTATGAAAGAGGGCTGGAGGTCACGACTTTTGGCCACCCTTTATGTTCCTTTCCTTTGTGAGGGCCGTAGTATTGCCCCCCCATAACTGCGGGGTCTGTCGCGGCACGCAAAATTGGTAATG
>Ga0131853_10025406_pt1 | contig 10676 bp, 2 predicted proteins | sample TergutLab28metaG_FD_92764 | JGI IMG/M metagenome (GOLD analysis project Ga0131853, IMG submission 92764) | Labiotermes labralis P1 segment gut microbial communities from Petit-Saut dam, French Guiana - Lab288 P1 (version 2) (version 2) | ecosystem: Host-associated > Arthropoda: Insects >... | reverse complement strand
TTTCAATTTATCAGAAACGTAATGATCTTGTAGAAGAAGCCTAACAAAAAAACTGATTACTTAACTATGCAAACAAGCAAGAAAGCAAGTAAGGGAGCAAGTGAGCGAGCGATCAAGCGACTAACAAAGTAATTCAATTAGTCACTCTTTCCATGAGACAGAGTCTTTCTTGAGAAGCTAAAAGTCGTTCACCGGGTCACGTTTTTGGCGTTTTATGTAATCGGAATTTAACTGCCATGTACACACAATCACAACACTGATCACGATCTTCTGCCAGAGCATTCTAATACTTTGGTATTTGTTTCAATAATATTATCTCAATTACGCCTATGTGTTTCAAATGGTAGAGCCCTTGCAAGTTACTCGACTAAAATTTTGCAAGCATGTGGCTTCTAACGCACAGTTTTGTCGCCTTCAAAGGGAGAATTCCAGAGCAAAGCTTCTCAGCTGTTATGTTTCAGCTCTTCTGCTACGTTTTTGCGAGCACGGCACGCTAACTAGGTGTCGTCAGGCAGTTCAGTAAAATATGTTACTTTTACGAATGAACTGGAACCTCTTCACATATTAATCAATCAGTTACATTGTTTGGGTTTTTCCTCATATTCTCTTCCGTACAGATTAATTGGGTCATAAGTTTGTCACCGCACGTTGCAGTTCAGCGGCTAGCACTTCTGTGCAGTGTTCTGAAGTCCCGGCTTATAAACGTTGCTGAGATTTTCATGCATTATACATTCATTAAAAAAATGCTGCAAGTCAAGGTAAAATACTTTACTGTAACAACTTCACTGTCACCTTCAACTTATATCCGGTTTATCTGTTATGCTAATAATAACAATAATAATAATAATAATAATCACTTTGTATTTTAAATCTCTATGGGGACATTTTTACAGAAACCTATAGCACGGCATGTGAGCAGTGAAAATTCTTCGGGATACTGGAGGACACTATTTTAACAGCCAGTAAATTTTAGAGCTGTTGCGAGATTGGATAACCTCCAATCTCGCAACTGTTATACTGAAGATTTAAATCTAGCAGGACACTGAGCCATGTTGCCAGTCGACACGCTGTCACGTTACATTTTGATACCAGTCGCACGTTGGACACAGTGCCATTCTTCATTTTGTTGCCGGTGGACACAGTGTCGCTCTTCGTCTTGTTGCCGGTGGACACAGTGTCGCTCTTCGTCTTGTTGCCGGGGGACACAGTGTCACTCTTCGTCTTGTTGCTGGTGGACACAGTGTCGCTCTTCGTCTTGTTGCTGGTGGACACAGTGTCGCTCTTCGTCTTGTTGCTGGTGGACACTGTCATTCTTCGTCTTGTTGCCGGTTGACACGGTTTAACATCTCCGAAGACTTGAGTGTTTGTTAACAATAGTTGATAGCAATCTTGCAGTTATTAAAAAATGCCAAATATGTCTCACATAGATAAAAACTAATAAAATTACGTGCATGAATTTGACATGAAACAAGAGCAACATAAGACTTTAATGAACGAGACAGGCTGTAGTGAACACTTAGGGAATGCTTAATAATTTGAGTTCCTTGGAACAACACTAACAGATATAAAAGAGCTAGGTGAAAAATGATGTCAGGAAATCATTTTTGCTTCATTTCGAAAAGTGTTATTAACATTAGTGTATTTTCCACAACCCTGCAAATTGCTACACAAAATTACAATTTTTGTGTTCGTTTTGTGGAGTTGTAAAACATGGCGTATGAGGAAAGAACAAAATTCACAATATATAAAACCAAGCACTAATCACAACTTGAGAACCATACAGACATGCAAAGTACGTACATCGTTATATTGAAGCACGTCCGTGCAACCATTGTTGCATGGGAAGAACAGTAACTATAATATGTTCTGAGCGTGTGTTTGTAGCCTTATGTATACAGCACGCAATGCGCTTGTGCTCTCTTTTCATCTGTGGCTTGTCCGGCTCTATAATATTTTTCAATATTATCTCACAAACAAAACGATTTCCGAAAAACGTTACTGAATATGAATGTGTGTGTTTGATCTTATCCACAACTTTTGTCTTAGAAAATTCTCATATGAAGAAATGAGCGAGATATGATAAAAATGTATATTAGTCTTAAAGTAAAGTACTTGTTGTTATTGTCAGATTTTAATGAAACTTTCATTTTCTCACCAGAATTTCTAAAAATACTCAAATATCAAATTTAACGAAAATCGGTCCAGAGGGAGCCGATTTATTCCATGTGGACAGAAAGAGACAGACGGACGGGCATGACAAAGCTAACAGTCGCTTTTCGGAATTTTGCGAACGCGCTTAAGAACAAATGAAGGATTTGAACGATTTGGGAAATAGTGCCTGAGACCGTGCTTACTTATTGTATACCGTAGAACGGTGACATCAAGGGGGCTGTGGTCGGGTGAGAATATGTCTAGAATGGAAAACCTGGCGCGAAAATCTTAAGAGAAATTTCCAGCTGGTTGACGAAGAGTGAGATGGTAATTGTGTCGTTCCCAAAGAAGGTCTCTTTTTTTTAGGGCTGTTGAAATTTCTGGTTTCTACTACCACAGTGTTAGTTCTCAAACTTATGCAAATTAATCCACATTGATGAGAGTAACATGAACTACCTTGTAGCTAGTATCCCTTTTGCAGCGATACGCAGTAACCACGATGGTTAGGAATGAAGATCAAAACACTGACACCGAAAAAATTGGATATGTTGAGGCTGGGAAAGTAAACAAAGAGTGCTGGCAGGCACAGGGAATAGTTACAGTTGCAGAGTGTAGAAAGCTCACGTTTGAGCCGTCGTAAAAAGTACAGTCCTTATAAAAACATAAAACACTACCATTTGCCTGCGTCCTATTGCTACCTGGAGGTAATCTTTCGTCATTGTGAAGGCTATTATTTCATCGATTTTGGTCGAATTTGGTACGAAGACTATACAATGATAGTCACAGAATCCTTTCTGAAGTCAAAATAAGAGACTTATGTGTTTCGTCACCATAAAGTGTTCTGAGTAAAGAAATACGAGTTACATACGTCAGAAAACGTATAATTCTTTGAAGCGTGAAGAAAAATAAAGAGGAGAGGGAGAGAGAGAGAGAGAAAGAAAGAAAGACATTCTGATTGGAGAGAGAGAGAGAGAAAGAGAGAGAGACTCTTCATTTACAAGAGAGAAAGAGAAAATTTTTGAGTTAGAGTTCTGAAGTTTCCCACGCAGTGCCAACTTGTCCTTTTGCTTCAGGCATTGTGGAGTCAAATTTGTTATCACAGATTTTTAGAAAATCATCATTATGTCCCGGCAGTTCCTTGTATAAATACAACTCGGTTAATGTTTTGTATAGGGAAACAGTTGCTGATTATAGTAAGAATTATACGAAACGGAATATTTCGGTTAGTATAGCCATTAGACTGCAGGTAAGACGATGGATGAACTGGAGTTCGATTTCCTATAGTGGACAGAGACATTTATCTTCGTCAAGGCTCGCAGACCAGATATGGGATCCACCCAGCCCGAGGGTGAGTTGGAACACTTTCATTGGTTGTGCGAGAAGCTAAAAGTCTTCTCAATTTATTGTCGAAATGAAGAGTGCTTGGCGCCTTACCACAGTTACCCAATGAGGAATCACGATGTGATATTACATTAGGTAGAGAAAATATTTTGTGGTAAGAATGACACAAATTATACAAATAAAACGCGCAAAATGCGGACTTCCTAATGTAAAGCACCTCGTATACCGGTATGCTGTCTACCACTGTGATTTAAGGACTTGAATTATGTGGGCGTGAATGAATTAATAAAAGTTGTGTATCGACAGAGAAGCGATAATATGAGCGATAGCTCTCCATGAACCACACTTTCTACCACAGACGTCCACAACTTATAAGGCCAGATTCATATTCATTCCATTTTAATCACACTGGAATATGACATTCCCACACAGGAATGTTCTGTTGGTGAATGCAAGCATGCTCAGCCTATTTATCTCAGTATTTAACCAACTCGATGCACAAAATTTTGTTACACAGTAAGTTTTATTTCATGCCTCTACATGTTTCGAGCACATGTGCTCATCATCAGGAGGTCAAAATTGCATTACACAGCCTCTGGTATCATCGCACCTATAGGTGTGATGATGACCTCCTGATGATGAGCACATGTGCTCGAAACATGTAGAGGCTTGAAATAAACTTATTGTAAAACAAAAATTTTGTGCATCAAGTTGGTTAATTACTGAGATAAATATTCTTAAATAAGGTATATATATATATATATATATGTGTGTGTGTGTGTGTGTGTAATCAAATTAATTAAATGAACGTACTTCAGTTTGCTTCTACATGAAAGTGGGTATCGGAAGAAGCTAATGCACGTAATCCCGCAGTTAAGTTTGCCTGGTTTCGATGTTAACATATTTTTTATTTAACTTTAATTCTTCAATTTTATATTTATATTAAATTTTAATATTTTAATAAATCAATAATAAATTTTCCTCAGTTACAACCACACCTGCAGGACTCACCTGAATACTGGGTCCAGGCAACATTCTGTTGACTGTAAGAATTCCTCTTTCTACGCCGTCAGCCAAGACACATTGACAGTGGCTCCACACAGTGTTGGTGGAGTTAGGTGTGCAAACTTGGCACGCTCTGCAAAAAACAGCTATTCTGTGAATACTGTTCATCCTAAAGCATTATATTTTCACATGGCACAGTATATAGCTTTTGATATAGGCCTAAATTTATGTTTCCGGAGTAAACTTCATATGCAAAGTGAAAGAAATACAGTGTCTAAAAAAGTGTGTTAAATCATAAATTATTTTGTTGGAATATACGTTATTTCCCATGATAAATGCCCTCAAATTATGCGGATGAATTTTATTTCAAAATGCGGTCTTAAGACATTTCCAGGCAGTATGTTCACGTATTTATACATCAGCGGATTGCTGATTCGAATCGCAAAATGTTTTTGTGGTAATGGCTGCAAATGTAAATTGTCGTGAGACTTTTTGGAATGGAACCTTTCAAATGAATATTTACACTACAGCATTCGGAAGGCAGAAGTTGATTAAGAAGCTTTTTAAACGTACCCCAGATTAGATGTTGTCACAATCTAGAAAGCTAGAATTGGCAAGATACTAATTGACACTGTGTTGGGGTTCTTTCCTGCAGTGTTAATAAAAGTTTCCAGCCATGAGCGTCTTCGGATATCGTCACTGGAATTCAGGATAAATCACAATCTAATGTATGGAAATAAATCGTTATAAAATGTAGAGAATTTAATACTATGGTCTTCTCTTGGTCTTAGATACCAAGTTTTAAGTTTATAAAAAGAGAAAAAATTGTAGATTAACATTACACACAATTTGGCCTTAAAACACAATACAGAGGATTAATACTTAATTTACCAAACTACGCTGTGCTTTGCTGACTACTCCATACAGCAGTGCCCTTCTTGAGAAGTTGATAGTCTGTAACACAGTGGCGAAGTTTCTCGCAGATTTTGAAACCCGTAAATACCTTACCACATTCAAAATATCCGTAAGTGTTTTCACCAAAATTTTGCGTATATTTTCATTTCCTCATGTGCATGCCACGTGCTCCGAAGTCTCTTTTGCTTGATTGTCTAAATAATATCTGGGGAAGTGTACAAGCCACAAGCTCCCTTTTGTGTACTCTTCCCCGGCCTCCCCTTAATTGCTCCGTGTAAGTTGCAAACACGTTCCACAGGTTCCTTGAACAACTCACTCTACGATAGAAAGTTTTACAGGCATAAAAATAAGAGGAAAAGCAATAAAAACAAAATCGTACCAAATATTCAACCAAATTAGTAGATATTAAACTTTTTTCATGAAATAAATTTTGCTGTGTTTGTTATTTTGCTGTGCTTGTTATTTTGCTGCATTTGTTATTTAGCTATATTTGTTATTTTGCTCTACTTGTTGTTTTGCTGTGTTTGTTATTTTGATATATTCGTTATTTTGCTATGTTCATTATTTTGCTGTATCCGTTGTTTTACTCTATACGTTATTTTGTTTTATTCATTATTTTGCTGTATTCTTTATTTTGCTGTATTCGTTATTTTCCTTTCCAATATTAACTTAGTTACATTTTAACAAGGTATTTTATCCGTCTTTATTTTGCGAATATTTTGCTGTAAGATGTAATTTACGATATTGCAATTTATAACATTTCAGACAGCAGAATTGACCAAAATCTCACAAATTATTCCGCTCTTAATCATTTCTACCGGATTTATAAAACAGTTTTGTGAAATCGTACTCGCTACAGATTTCTGCCAACTGCCCACGTAATGAAGACAACGCGTTGTTTTAAGATATGCAGAGAGAAATGCAACGTATATTTGTTTTTTGTAGACCTCTGAAGTATTCGAACAATTACTTTGCAGTGAAACTTCTAGGTCTTTTGTATCAGAAGAATAAACAAATCATTAATCAGTAAGGGAAATCTGGAGAAGAGCTTACTGTACCACTTCGATTCCACTTTGCTCTAACAAACGTTCGCTACGACTGATAACTCATCAATCTTATTGAAGGACCGTGATTAGCAATCAGTGATGGAGTTGCTGTTGTGGTTCAAACCGTATCAAGTTACGGAGTTTAGTTTTGACAGGCATGAACCTTCAGGGTCTGCTACAGTAGCAGCTACACCGGGTGAAGTCTGTTCTCCACGTCTGACCGTCTGACCGTTTGAAAGTTTACAGAATCCCTACACGACTACAATGGCACCGATGACAGAGAAACGGCGGTTGAAACAAAAGCGACGTTGTCTTAGTCAAATTAAATGTTATGCAAGTGAAGTTATATACAAAGCAGGATATCCTGTTGGGGTTAGTGAGTAGGCTAGGGGATAAAAAACACAGCCAGTGCGATTCGATTCCTGGCAGGAATAAGAGGGGGTTCTGTGCATTAAATTGGGGCCAACCGAGCTTCTTGTCGGCTGGGTACTGTGAGCTGTTTCCACGCGAGTGAAACGAGAATCTGATTTCTTACCTCCATCTGTTGTCGAGGAAAGGAATATACGTTGCCATAACTTCACCGCTTCGTGTGCCTTCATGTTTTGCGCAGGGAAAATTTATCTTTCATTGACTTTAATAATTTCAATTACGTAGGCGTACATCTAGATCAATTGCGAAAAGAGTTACGTTATGTAAAATTATGTCTGTCCGTTATGGAATTTAATAACAGTGCCTTCTTCCCTGGATGGGCAACTCAATAATAAAGTCACAGGACTCATTTAGTCACTCCCTTCAGTTACATCCTGTTGTCCGTGCGACACTTCTTGTCTCCGGTCAAGCACTTTTACATTATACCTTAAAGCTTTATGCTTAGTGAAGGTAAGTCGGAATGAAAAGCAACGAGAATGGCAAGTACACTCATTCAAGCTAATAACACAGGCAGAAACTTGTTCGACTAGAACACATTACTGTAACTAATTCTATGGAGTACAGTCCGCCTTGAGAAACTGAGATTCACACAGCCGTTCATGAAGTTCGTCATCTTTTATGAAGTCCGAACATTTATTAGCGGTTTTTAACATTCATAGTTTCGTGCATCGCTAATCTATTCGCAGAGTACAACCAACAAGATGCAACGTTTCACAATTTATTTATTTCTGTAAGACGCTCTACATGTTTCAGACGGGATTTTCGTCCATCGTCAGGAGCTTAAAACAGCACACACAGCGTCAGGCATTTGTCAGACCAATACCTGGCGTTGTATGTGCAGTTTTAAGCTCCTAATGATGGACGGAAAAACCGTCTAAAACAGGTAGAGCGTCTTACAGAAATAAATAAATTGTGAAACGTTGCATCTTGTTGGTTGTACTCTGTGAATTTATTAGCGAGTTCAAAGATCTCAAATCCGGACCCTACTCTGATCCATCCGTTCCCAGTCTACTTCCCTAAACACCCTTTAATTCTAATATTTATGAGTGAATAAAAGTACCGTCAATCACGGCTTTATTTTGATAAAATTGTCATCGTCAAATTTGATATAATTCTTACTATTCACACGTCGCAATCAGGCACTGTTTAGAAAACCTATATGACAAAAAGCACTTGCATTCAACTCATTATTAATCTTATGTTTATTGGACCGTGCATCATTTTGATAGTTGAATAAAGATGGACCAACTTGATGTCACTTGTTTTATTTCATTATTTAATGCTCAACATGTTTCGAATGTCAGTACATCCATCCTCAGGAGCTTGCGACTTACTTGTTGAGTTATTTCATGGGTTGTATTGCTCTGGTTCGATGTGTGTTGATGTTACAGTGTGGATACCACACCACACCACACCACACCACACCATACCACACCACACCAGCCCAGCAAAACCACAACGTAACACCAACACACATCGAACCAGAGCAATACAACCCATGAAATAACTCAACAAGTAAGTCGCAAGCTCCTGAGGATGGATGTACTGACATTCGAAACATGTTGAGCATTAAATAATGAAATAAAAAAGCAGGTGACGTCAGTTGGTCTCTCTTTATTCAACTCACTATTAATTAATTAAAGTGAAATAGATCTTAAACTTAAACTTAAACTTAAACTTTATAAATAGAATTTTATTGTTGTTAAAAGTCGATAATGTGTTAAATTAATATTCATTTATATATTGCAATAATATATTAGAACTTTGCAGTATGTTTAATAGATGTACTTCTTTTGTGAATAAGCCGAAACTTGTAACACATTCCAGAATATCAGTATTGTTCGAATATAGTTGTTATTTACGCTCCTGTTCTTCGTCTCCGTTACTGGCGCATCACAAAGAAATGTCTTACCGCGATGTTAACCGGCCAATGTCATTTCGTTTACAATGACCTTTTCTTCTTTTTTTTTTCCATAGATGGTTTGTAACCAGAGGTCTCTGTGTGCCCTATGGGTGCCCCATGACCTCTTTGTCCTTCTTAATTTTATCTTGCTGATAGCCAAAGTCTAAGGAATGTTGCGAAGAACCTTCTCATTTTGTACTTTGTGAATTCTCCTCTTACGTCCATTCGTTTGTATTAAATAATTCTGCTCACACTATGTGCTCACAAAATCTGTTTTCTTGGTGTATGAGTATGAATTTCCCATCCACATCGCATACAAGAAACGTAAAACTAGAACTATATTTATTTTACCCTATAGTTTGCTGTACAGGTTAATGGAACATATCTAAGAGATTCCGAACTAAGTGTTGGCAAGCCTGCAATCAAAAAACCGCCAATTTTGGCAACATTGTTATGCTCTGCATAATGAGCAAATGATTTTAGTAAGACTTTTCTTCTGTTAACTGTGTAATTTATACAGGAATGATAGTTAGTTCGGCAGAGTGTACTGCCCTAAGCTGCCTCCCTCTTCAGACCCCACCCACTGGTACTGTGTCATTATTCATCTGATGGATGTTGGCCCTGCCTCACGTGTGTCCGCGACTACAATCCTTTCACATACCGGTACACCCTAGTCTGAAAAACACTAAACCATCACTTACGGTAATGACTACCCTGCGAAAATGTGTTCTATTCGTCGTTGGCATCTGTAGCCAACTGCCCAGCATGTTGAACATTACAATCCCGACAGCGTATCTGCATTAAACAGATGTGGCCGGACAGTAAGACCATCACGCAAATTACCTGACTTCTGGATTCGCTGGTGTATTCTGTCATCCAGTATTAAGTTCGTAGTTGATTTGCTCACGAATTTGTTTCGATTAACATGGTGGGTCAGATTTGGCCATGCTTTGTATTTCAGATAAATGAGGTTGCATGTTGTGTTTCGTTGATAAGGTACTGTGTGTGTCTCGTTATTGGCCACTGTCAATTGTGCATCACTGTACATTTGGTGATTTGTAATGGATTTGGTATTTTAAGTACTTAATAATGATGATGATGATAATAATAATAATAATAATAATTATTATTATTATTGAATAGTGTAAGTTTGAAAAATTCGGAATTAAACTGTGTCATTATACGATACAGTGGCGAGTTCTTGCAAAAACTAAAAGAAATTATAATTTCCGATAGTAGCAAAGAGTTTATTCGACAGATGATCGACTGTTATTATGTATTACTATGTGCATAAAATTTTGTCATAGCTGTTAAGTGCCAAACCCGTGTATATACTTAACATAGTAAATACGGTCTCTTTTTGAACAACTTGCCGTTTCATTGATAACCCTCAATATCAATTTTCCAATAGGTACGGTAGCCTAGAGCCAGTACATTTCAACAAAGGAAGACGAGACGTTTCTATTGCATTGGTTCGTCTTTCTATCATCAACCAAGTGGTTACATTGTATGGGCTACCGTTCAGGCGCACAGTTGGTATGCAGTTACTGCTTAAGCATGCATATTTCCGGCAGTACAAATTATATATTTACAGGTCCACAGCAGTACGCTTTGCGTGCACAGTGATACGTTTTGATCACTAGGACCGTGCGAACCCAGCGAGCAGATTGTTTGTCGCATGTCTTCATGACAGAACTTTGCACAATGATAGTGTGGAAACAAATACCAGGGCATGAAGAAGGATTGGGTTCTTAAATTAAGTGAAGAATAAAAAAACCAACTAGATGCCACGTGATATTTTATTGTACTTCTTATAGGCTCAACATGTTTCAAGTATTACTATGCCCATCATCAGGAGCTCGCGACTATGATGTTGTTTACCACAT
>Ga0131853_10025405_pt1 | contig 10677 bp, 7 predicted proteins | sample TergutLab28metaG_FD_92764 | JGI IMG/M metagenome (GOLD analysis project Ga0131853, IMG submission 92764) | Labiotermes labralis P1 segment gut microbial communities from Petit-Saut dam, French Guiana - Lab288 P1 (version 2) (version 2) | ecosystem: Host-associated > Arthropoda: Insects >... | reverse complement strand
GTCTGGCTATGGTGTGCGTCGTGTGTTACGTAGTGAGAGACTACGTAACACACGACGCACACCATAGCCAGACGCATTCCTAACAACGTACTCTTATACAACACGATATGCTGCCACAACACCCTGTTAATCTAATGGAAATATTTTGTGAATGTTTTTAAAATGACTTTAGCAAGGAACAACGTAGGTCCCTGAGGATGATCTTAGGACCGAAACATGTCGGAGGAATTTTAATTGTTTTAATGTGAAATTTTATAAAGTGCATTTGTTGGTTAATAATTAAAGTGATTCTACGAAATGCACCTTTTCAGTAAAGTTAAGTTTGTCTGTTTGAATATCTTCAGGCCTAGCTCCTCGCTCGTCGCCAGTCAGCGTCGTTGATTGCAGATGTGTTTAGATGGTTGATGTTACGTTATTGGTTTTCTGGTTTGGCTGTGATTGACAGGGGTTTTCAATTAATTTGCCGAACGCGTTGCAGCGAAGAAGAGGAAGTCGGGATGTAAGTAAATCTGAGAGAGAGAGCGGATGATCGCTGGAGTTTGTTTTGTTTGTTTCTAACCTGCTGGCTGTGCTAGGGAAGTGAATCGAGGTAAAGGTAAAGATAAAGTTCACCGTAAAACAGACCACGAAAACCCAGAGGTGAAATAGAGGTGTAGCTTTACTCTTTCTTTAACCTCGGCGCTAAATGGGGATGCGTTGTCAACGCCACGCCCCGGTCGCTTTACCCCGGGTAAGACCCGCTACCCATTATATAGGAGGCTGGGTGGGCCCCAGGGCCGGTCTGGACGGTTGAGGGAAATCTCGCCCCCACCGGGATCCGATCCCCATACCGTCCAGCCCGTAGCGAGTCGCTATACCGACTGAGCTATTCTGGCACCACACAAGTGAATAGAGTGCATTGATAATGCGAGTAAATTTCGTGAAACTCGAGAAAAACCCGAAACGAATACGAAAGGCGTGTCTGTACAGTTGTTATAATTGTGTTTATTACATGTTGTGCATTATGGCTTTCAACTTTTAATAATACTGTTTAAAAAAAACCAGTCTAGACCCAATTTTATCAATAAATTATCATACGCAACTTGTTTTGGCCTTATAAGCCATCTTCAGACTGAATACACGTTTGTGGTGTGAACAGTGCTGTAAATTTTCCAACGATATTTCTTTTTACACCATCATGGAATATTTTGCGAAGTAATATACTTTAAATGCCGGTCCCAGTAGCCGCGCGGTCTAAGGCGTATGTCCGCTTTCGCTCGCCTGCTGAGATCGCGGGTTCGAATCCCACCGGGGCATGGATATCTGTCTGTTGTCAGTGGTGTGTGTTGTCAGGTAGAGGTCTGCGACGAGCTGATCACTCGTCCAGAGGAGTCCTACCGACTGTGGTGCGTCGTTGTGTGTGACCAAGTAACCTCAAGAATAAGGAGGCCATGGCCCTGTGGTGAGCCGCAGCGTCACAGGGGTGGGGGGAGGAAATATATTTTAAATAGCTTTTAAACAATTAGTGACATCTGTAAATTGACATTTTAAAACTTGGGTAAAATCATAAAATAGTTGTTGTATTCTGGAGAATAGATTTTGAAGCGTGGGCTAGATAGAGAAACTTATAATCTGTGGCTAGTACTTACACATACAGTAGGGTCTCGTTTTGCGACGATTCACTTTTACGACCCCTGTCCAGTCGGACCGAGCACTCCCGACTTGTTGTGCAACACTGTCGCAACTCAAGAGTACCTTTCTCTAATTAGTGCGCTTATAGCTCTTTTCCGGTGTGCATGTTGTTTCTTCTTTTTATATTTTAGTGCAGTTCTTTTAAGCTGATTGTGATTTTTCCACCCATGACGTCCGTCTTAACGACAGCAAAGAAAAAAAAATCAAAATATTTGACGTTACATTCTGTCTTGATGTCTTCTGAACCACGGCCTGGGCCTTCTTCAACAAAATAAAAAGTGATTTGATTGACATTTTTTCAATTATCGGTGTCATTTCCTGTATACCTAATTCATTAAATTAAAATTGTACGTCATGATGTAAAGAAATGATGTAAAGATAAAAGTAAAGCAGTCCCATTACAGGCCTGGACAGGCCCAGAGGGTTCCAGGAGGTTAAGGGTCCCAGATTTCATGACAATACCACAGGATGATGGTAGGTTGTCAGTCTTACCCACCGGCCGACTTTACCCCCAGGATATATTTTCCTGGTACTCATTTCTGTTAGAGGCTGATTCGACTCCAGGGCCATTGTGCGATCGGAAGGATTTTATGTCAATGAAAAATCCACTGACACCAGCTGGAATCGAACCAGCGACCTTCCGATTTTTAGCACAGCACCTTAAACACTGTGCTACCACGGTCCCCAAAGAAATGTTGTAAATTATAAAATTATTTGATTAATTTGTTTAGCCCACAAACCTATCTCAATTTAAACCATTTAAATAGAACTGGTTTTTCGACGATTCGATTTACAATCAAATTTTAGAGAAAGCAACTCCGTCCTTAAACGAGACCCTGCTCTCTCTCTCTCTCTCTCTCTCTATATATATATATATGTATATACGCGCATATTTCACCGCACAGTTGCATTAATGTGATCTCTAACAATAAAATGTGAGTTAAAATTTTGTGTTAGTAGTATGAGTGTAACCGAGAAAATGTATGTATTAGTTGAAATGTGATGGCACACGGTGACGCACTGGAGGGGAAGTGAAGGGGAAACTGGCGAATGGAGTGAGTAGCCAGTACCCTTCACACCACCTCGGAGCATGGTGAATCCAGCATTACTACCGCAGATGCGCACAACTCGGCTGCCAGTAGTTGACTGAATTGACGCCCCTGCCGATTTAAATGGACTCGTCCATTTCGCCATAAGACGAAATCTGGTTTCTGCGCGTGTGCCATCACATTTCAACTGGCCTCTACTTACGTTTTGGTACTATATATGTATGTATGTATGCTCCATATTCACTGGTCACTCTTTTGGATTTTGGTATGTTATTGAAACATAATTGTATTAACATTTATTAAGTAATATTAAATCTCTCGGTGTACCTTGCGTCGTGTGTGTTATTAGTTAACGCATGCGTAGAAGTTGTACTGCGGAGTGCTGTATATTATAGGCAGCCGTTGTTCACTGCAGTACTCCGCAGTCTCAGGATGGCATACAAAGCCGAAACACGTCGTTGATTATAAATTATTAACCCTTTACCTTCTAACATGGAGAATATGGTGAGCTCTGAATTATGCTAGCAAATAACAGATGGGATTTAACTCGGCGTTTAAAGGGTTAATAACGTTGTGTCTAGAATTATTAATAAAGTTGTGTCTAGAATTATTAATAATGTTTTGTCTAGAATTATTAATAAAATGGTGTCTATAATTATTATTAAATTTGGGTCTAGAATTATTAATAAATTTGTGTCTAGAATTATTAATAAAGTTGTGTCTATAATTATTATTAAATTTGAGTCTAGAATTATTAATAAATTTGTGTCTAGAATTATTAATAAAGTTGTGTCTAGAATTATTAATAAAGTTGTGTCTAGATTTTCTTTTGTAAATTTGTATTAATAGTATATCGAAACACATAAATTATGCCTTACTTAAAAATTGTTCAAGCTTATTACTTTGTGTTTGATGGTTCTTTTTGTACTGTGTAACTCACCAAGTAAATGGATGAGGAAAGGAGGGGGCGAGAGAGCTCTCCCTCCCTCCCTTTGGTAAGGGATGTGTCACTAGAAGCAGTACAGAAGGATGCTCTAGCGTGCGGTTGCTAAATAATTTGTACAGCCATCTCGCTTACTGCTCCTTTTCTAGTTACGTCTTTGACGCACATCGAAGTCACATCGTAACTGAAACTGTGTTATGTTATTTGGAGTCTCGAAATTCTTCGTTTAAATAATTAGCTCTCCCATTTATTTAACTGGAATTAATCAGATTTTACCTTTCAGAGAGTATTATTAAAAAACTACAGGCTGATTCACACACTTGATTTCATATTTTCGCCCTGTTCTGAATGTTGCATGCTTTTTTCTGGGTAATTCCCCTGCGTCCGGATTTTGGAGTATTTATACATAAATACAGGGTGTTTCAGGAGGAATAGTAAATATTTTAGGAGGCGGTAGTATGGAGTATTCCGAGTAATAAAAGTAATAATAATAATATTTATATACTGCAATTGCGTTGTCACCCGGTGGCAGTGGTTATTTTACATGTTTACAAAATATGAAATTGGTTACTAATAAATTTAAGTCTGGAGGGCTACATGAGAAGCATGTAGTGGCAACTTGGAATCTTGGGAACCATTTCAGCATTTGCTTATAGACACAGGGATATCAAGAAAAACCTGTGTCGAGGTGGCCGGTCGCAGGACCTTCCGAAAACCGATTTCTAGCCAGCAGTCCGACATCTAAATTAAAAACAGCAATGCACACATAGTACAACGAATACACATAAGATGACAACAATACACACAAGACAACTACAACAATGCACACAAGAAATTCATATAAACACGTCTCCAGTGTTCAGTGGGTGTCGAGATACAGCTGTTTGAATGTTACGCATAAAGCCTTAAAAAAGGTATGAAGGAAAGATAAATGACGTATTGATTGCATTTATTGGTTATGTAAATGATCCCAATAAATTGCGACAGTTCAAAGTAAGTGTTCAAAAATCCCACCATCGACTTCAATGCACTTTTCAACCCTCTTGGCAACAGTACGTGTAGCTGTCCTGAGGTCGTCTTGGCGTTCTTCCTTTATGAGGGCAGCACTATTCGTAATGCGAGCGACCAATACGTCTCTTGTGTTTACTTTTTCTTTGTAGACTTTGCTTTTCATCCATCCCCACAAACAAAAATCTGATCTGTACGCGCCAATTTCAAACAGCTGTATCTTCACACCCATTGAAAATTGGACACTTGTTTATATGAACTTATTTACTCGGAAAAGTCCATACTACCACCTCCTAAAATATTTACTATCCCTCCTGAAACACCCTGTATAAATATAAATACAAATACCCCAACATTTCTCAAACCCAGCCATTTTTCATATCTACCTGCCTATGAAGATGGAACAGACAGAGTGTTCCGAAACATTGGCATATGAAATTCAGACGCCGGGGAATTGCCCAGAAGAAGACACACTGTTGGACTCATTCTAAGGACGTGGGTTGTGGGTTGATTACATAGCGGATTTTCTTGGAGGGGGTGGGGGTGGGTTAAAGTAACCTCTCTGAAAAACTGAAGCAGAAGTTATGCAGTAATGATTGACGGTAGAAAAACGGAATTATCCAAGAGAAAGCATACAGTAATTCACACACTTTTGGACTTATTCTAAGGACTTGGTTTGTGGGTTGGTTACGTAGGGGATTTTCTTTGGGGGGGGGGGGGGGCAAAATAATCTCTCTGAAAAGCTGAAGCAGAAGTTATGCAATAATGATTGAAGGTACAAAAACTGATATTAGTGCTCGCGAGTGATTGTAGCCTACGTATAAGAACTGAGCATTACGTATTAAGTGGTTAGCAACACTGTGTTCAGATGTGCATTCACAGTCGCAGTGAACGGTTGGAACACGTAAAATTTTTCGTTCCTAAATAATAATTTTGGTTTCAGAGTGAGTAACTGTGGGATTCTTAAAGAAATATCCTTGTTACCGGTACGTCTGTTCCTTTTAGTTTCAAACTCTTATGACGTGTTAAACTTTCTGCCTTAGGTCGATGTTAATACGAACTCATTTTCATTCAGTGTCACTAGGATAAGTTATTCATGAGTTTTGGCAGGTTCATCTGAATCACCCTGTATGAATGAGGGCAGCAGCATATAGTCGTTTTGGCAATAATGTAATTATGAAGTTATGCACCTTTATCTGAATCACCCTGTACGAATAAGGGCAGCAGCTTGTGGTCTTCTTGGTAACAATGTACTTATGAAGTTATGCAACCTTATCAGAATCACCCTGTACGAATAAGGGCAGCAGCTTCTCTTCTTGTTGGCAACAATGTATTTATGAAGTTATGCACTCTTATCAGAATCACCCTGTACGAATAAGGGTGGCAGGTTCTTTTCTTGTTGCCAGCAATGTACTTATGAAGCTATGCACACTCATCAGAATCACCCTGTATCAGTAAGGGCAGCAGCTTGTGGTCATGTAAGCAGTATTTACGATGTTTGGCAGACTCAAAAGAATCACCCTGTATTATCAGTTACCATAGCAACAGCATGTTGTCATGTTGGCAATGGATATAGTGCTTTACATTGCCTTTTTTTGAGGACCACACAGGCTTGGTATTTCATAAATAACTCCCTACAGGGGTGGTGGATGACAAGGGGAGGGAGACGAATATACATAATGGAACGATATTGATGGTTTTGTGTATGTGTATGTGTGTGTGTGCATGTGTATGTGTGTGTGTATGTGTATGTGTGTGTGTATATGTGTGTGTGTATGTGTATATGTGTACCCGCGATACTCTGTGGACCAGAGATGATGAAAGAGTTCTGCGGAATAACTCACTTTTATTTATTGCGTTATTACGCTGTATCAACTGATTTGTGTAGCCTAAGATAGTAACGAGTGATGAACCGGAAAGGATGTGGCAACAAAGCGCTGCATCGAACGTCTGAGAAGAATGTATTGCAATCCATCATCACAATCATAATCATCATCATGTAGTTCGTTTTACCACAGGTCTGTAGAAACCTGCAAATCCAGTTCTCCATAGTGTGCGATCTAGTGCTTCCGCTTTCCAACTCCATGTATATTCCCGTTTCCTTAAGGTCATCCAGTAGCTGCTTACGTATTCTTCCTCGTCTTTCCATCTCTTCTGTCCTTCCCTCTAGCTTTCCTTCAATAACGTGTTTTAGAAGGTAGTTCCTAAGCAAGATGTGGCCAGTCTGGTTCTTACTTCATATTCGGTGGATCCAGAGTTCAAATCTCGGCAGCGAACGTCCGCTGACCGGAGGTTCTTCATGTTTTGTCTCAGTTTCCTACAGGTAAAGGGAAGTGCGTGTGGGCCGGGTAGCTCAGTCGGTATAGCGACTAACTATGGGCTGGACGTTTCGGGATCGTATCCCTGTGGGGACGAGATTTTCCGCCCGTCCAGAGCAGTCCTGGGGTCCACCCAACCTCCTGTAAAATGGGTACCGGATCTTTCCCGGGGGTAAAGTGCGGCCGGGTCGTGCTGCTGACCACTCACCCCCTTCTAGTGCCGCGGTCATGGAAGAGTAGAGCTATACCTCTACCAACCCTCCGGGCAACACCAGGCCTGTAACGGGATCACTTTATCTTTACCTTTACCTTTAAATGGAAGTGTGATGTCTCAGACCAGGTTATTAACACTTCCTTTCTCGTCCCTTCGAATTCGATCATGGATCTTCTATCATTTCAGACTGTTTTTAATGTAATTACTTAAAGTCCCCACTACGCTACAAGCTGGAAGTTCGCGGGCTCGATTCCCGTTGATGTCGTTGAGACTTTTCATTGCCTTCATCCTTCCGGTCGCACTATGGGGGGGGGGGGTAAAGGCGGTGGTTATGGTTGACAAGCTTGCCACTCTTATTTGTCGACTGTCTAGAAATCTTGGGAGCCTCAGTCTCCTGTAGCCTTAAGGGCCTCTCCAGGCCTGTTTAGGGATGGCTTTACATTTTACTTGAGGCACAAAAGATGAATATTTTTATATCATGATTGTCTCAGCTAACAGCCTTGTTGACGTTATGTGTTTCGATATTTTTGGTTCTGCCTTCATGCGTGCTTGGTACGCTGTCTTTAATAGCCTCTCGTATCGAAATTATACGGGTAAAATAAAAATATTAGGATACGATGTATTTGTTTACTGCAATTGGGTTGACACCCGGTGACAGCAGTACAGTACACATTTACACACAAACAACACACAGAACAACACAATTAATTTGGGAAGAGTGCGGGCCGTTCCCCGTATTTGCCAGTTATACTCTCGCATTTGCCTTACAACTGAGGAAAAAGCACGGAAGAAACTCAGTCAGGGTGGCAGAAGAATGTCAGCTGGCACGATGAAAACAGAATATACAGAACAGAACATACATAACAATAAGAATATATAAACATAGCAATAAGAATACATAACTTGCAGAATAAAACAAAAGTGTACAAAACATAAGTCAGGTACACAATGATAAAAAAAGAACCAAAAGAACGTGAAGGAATGTGATAAACGAAAAAGACATAAAAGCAGCAAACTTCATATGATCTATATATCATCTAATATTGTTAGACACCCTGTTACTAAGAATTTCACTACACTTCACTCCACTTTACTACACTTTTCGACACTTCACTTCCTCTCATTTAAACTTCACCCAACTACACTTCATTCCACTTTACTACACTTTTCGACACGTCACTTCCTCTCGTTTAAACTTCACCCAACTACACTTCACTCCACTTCACTACACTTTTCGACACTTTACTTCCTTTCATTTAAACTTCACCCAACTACACTTCATTCCACTCCACTACACTTTTCGACACTTCACTTCTTCTCATTTAAACTTCAACCAACTACACTTCATTCCACTTCACTACACTTTTCGACACTTCACTTCTTCTCATTTAAACTTCAACCAACTACACTTCATTCCACTTCACTATACTTTTCGACACTTCACTTCCTCCCATTTAAACTTCACCCAACTACACTTCACTACCCTCTCATTTGGCTTAACCCCCATTTCAATTTCCTACCGCACCATTTCCCTACACATCACTACACTTCACTACACATCACTATACTTCACTACACATCACTAAACTTTACTACACTTCACTACACATCACTACACATCACTACACTTCACTTCAAATATCAAAACATACTTTCATTTACTCTATAATTGCATTTAAAACTTAATTACGCTTACATTTTATCTTTTCAAACAGTAATGTTCGATGTGTGGTCTGTAATTTTCCTGTATGATTGCATTTCTATTTTAACGCATTACGAAAATGAATGCCCGAAGCTCGCAAGAAGATGGCGCTGTCGTGCTGGAACGCAGTTCGACTTGATTTTGGCTAGACATGGCTAGACAGTGACATGGAAAAAATGCAATGTGACACGAGTGTCTGGTTCGAGGTGTTCTTATTGTTGAATGTATTGTAAACGATTGTCTGTGTTATCTATGTATTTTGACAGTTATTTGAATTATTCTTCCTTAACACTTTAAAGCCTAGAGGTCACTTTAACTAGGTATATACCACCACGGCTTACTTACTTACTTATTTAATTTCTTACTTACTCCATAGAACAGAGTCCTTCTTGAGAAGCTACCCTGTTTTCAGCTAGTCAAGAAATTCCCCGCATTTTATGGTACCCGAAAATACATTACCGCATTCACCAGTGCACGCCACCTGTCCCTATTCTGAACCAACTCGATATCCTACTTCCGGAAGCTCCATCTTAATATTATCCTTCAATCTACGCCTGGGTCCCCCAAGTGGTCTCTTTCCCTCTGGTTTCCCCACCAAAGTTCTGTATACGCCTCTCCTCTCCCCCATTCGCGACCAACAGGGCTATCATTAAAAATATTCTACATACTACTATCTATCCCATTGTGTCTTAGTGATTAATTACTAAACATAGCGTCATAAGTACTTACGTTTATCGTATTACCATATCCTGTTAACAACAAATACATTAAATCTGCTATCTTCTGGTATTTTACACAGCGTAGAATGGTTCTTTCTTACCGGCGTTTCGGGTCAAACTATCGGCCCATCTACAGTGTTCTTGAACTGATCGGCCTTTGAAGAAGGGACCGATAGATTGTCCCGAAACGTCCGTAGAAAACCTCTATTCTACGTTGTGTGAAATCCCAGAAGATTAGACATCTCATTGACACCGCGGCTGGAACCTGAATCCACGCACAGGAAGCTAGGTATTTCGACCTATGAAGGTTATCAGCCTTTATGTGAAAGTGTAAACATAAATACATTAGGTTAATTTTATACAATTTTGTTTTGGATTTAAACTTTACATGCTTCATTAGTAATAATGTCACCTGTACATGATTACATTATACATCATGTAAGAATGTAAACTCACACTATATTTATGTGTGTATGTAGAAATAATTTATTTTCTTTATTTCTATGTTCTAATGTAAAGCCTGGTGGCCTTCACATTTTCGTGTGTCATCATGGTGTGGTGGTTCACTCCTTGAGAGACGAAAATTAATCAGAGTTAATTTTCAAGATGCAGTCCGTACCGCGCACTAAACACGCTCCGTCTCTGTTATAAAAACCAGTCAGTTAATGCTGTATAGGAAAATAATGGCTGTTTGTTCTGAGATCCATACAAAACACATAAATGCACTGTGTGGGCAGAACGTAGAATTGTTGGATGTTAAAAACTGGCGGTACATATAGTAACCACTGGGCTTTAAAGGATTAAATCTCTGTTATAAAAACCAGACAGTTAATGCTGTATAGGGAAATAATCGCTGTTTATTCTGATATTCATACAAAACCCATAAATACACTGTGTGGGCGGAACAATGTTAAACTGGTGGTACATATAGTAACCACTGGGCTTTAAAGGGTTAAATCTCTGTTATAAAAACCAGACAGTTAATACTGTATAGGGAAATAATCGCTGTTTATTCTGATATTCATACAAAACCCATAAATACACTGTGTGGGC
>Ga0131853_10025404_pt1 | contig 10677 bp, 9 predicted proteins | sample TergutLab28metaG_FD_92764 | JGI IMG/M metagenome (GOLD analysis project Ga0131853, IMG submission 92764) | Labiotermes labralis P1 segment gut microbial communities from Petit-Saut dam, French Guiana - Lab288 P1 (version 2) (version 2) | ecosystem: Host-associated > Arthropoda: Insects >... | reverse complement strand
CCCAGGATAGAGACAGGTGGCGGACGCTTGTGAGTGCGGTAATGAACCTTCGGGTTCCGTGAAATGCGGGGAATATCTTGACTAGCTGCAAACCAGTTAGCTTCTCAAGAAGGACTCTGCACCGTGGAGTAAGTAAGTAAGTAAGTAAGTAAGTATGTATGTAAGTATAATTTTTTTATTTTAAGTTAGGCATGCTACACCCTTTTTTTTGTGACCTGAAGATGGCCCACAGTGGCCGAAACATGTCGTCAGCCTAATAAAACAGATACAAAGATTGTTTCGTTTTGAAGTAATTACCCACTCCTAATTTACTGTACTAGGTACGCTACGTAGAGTTACCACTGTTATTTAGACTGTTAACTCCACGCGGTATTTGACGTGGGCCTTACCTGCCTTGCTGCCTTCTACATGCCCCGCCCATCTTACCTTCATTTCAACTTTATAGCATTTTTACCGCGAGGTGTCGAAAAAGCTGCCAACTGTCAGTTGAAGACATTCCGAACATAGGCGCACAGAGGGACTATGCTAGCCCCCACCCACCTTGCCCCACCACAAAGGGCTGCACTTGTCCCCTTATTCGTGGCAAGTAGCCAGCATCATCCACTAATGTCATTAGGGGACCCCCCCCCCCCCGGGTATGCTATAGGGCCTGGTTACTGACCCAAGTGTCTGTGCACTGGCCTTGGTGTCGCTGTTGGCTCACCAGCTGGTGTGCACCTGCTTCGATACTGCACTGTGCCACTGTCCGCTGCTCTTAGTATCTTCTTGCTGTCGCAAAGAAGGAGAGAATCTGTTTGGAAATTTTATAAGACCCTGGATATTTCCCATCAATCTTGTGCAATAATGTCCACAATATTTACCTCCTTGCATGTGCAATCACACGGTCATTCTGGGTTCTAGTTTTTGCAGAGACTTCAAACCCCTTCAGTGATGAGAGAGCCCTCGAAGCTGACAGGGTGGTAACAGACATGTGCTGCATTCTTGCGGGAAATGAGTAAACAATCGAACAAACAAGCAAGCAACGAACGAAAGAACCAAACTCATTTTTGTGGGGACAGCGACAACTAACAATGCCCACGGCGTGCCTAATCTTCAGAACTTACTTACTTAGTTTCATACTTATTTACTTATTTATTTACTCCAAGAAACAGAGTCCTTATTTGAGAAGCTAACAGTTTTTCATCCAGTCAAGAAATTCCCCGCACTTTATGGAAACCAAATGTTCATTAGCTCTTTCACAATTGCCCGCCACCTGTCCCTATCCTGAGCCAGCTCGATCCAGTCCATACCCCCACATCTTACTTCCTGAAGACCCATCTTAATATTATCCTCCCATCTACGCCTGGGTTTCCCAAGCGGCCTCTTTCTCTCAGGTTTCCCCCACAATCTTTAGAACGCACCTCGCAAAGATCTTAGCACTTTGAAGACGGAGACGAAATTAAAGTATATTTCTACAATTGTTTCTGGATATTAGGAAGAGAAAAACCTTGCTTCTAGGAAGTATTTAATCCCCGTTGTGTGTGTGTGTGTGAAAACTTGGAAAATGATATGTAGTCAAACGTAACTGTGTCACATGTGGCGTATTTAATGACTATATAATGAACAACTACATGTTTCGGCCTGTACTGGGCAACTTGAGGTTGTCTTAGGGGAACTTAATATCTTACTCTAAGCTTATAGTAAGATCTTAAGTTCCCCTAAGACAACCTGAAGATGGCCAGTATATGCCGAAACATGTAGTTGTCCATTATATAGTCATTAAATACACCTCACGGGACACAGTTGTGTTTGACTACATACAGTTTTCCAAACTTGCTTTTAGGTTCCCAGGCTTCGAGAACTTATCCTTTAGATAAGTGCAGTATTGTGGAGCATTAGTGGAATGATACTGACAGGGGATGGGTGATGAACCTGTCTAAAGAAAACTAAACAGTATATAAGAAATCAGTTCTTACCTCACAGGAAACACAAGTCTTCTTCATTACGAAGACCAAATGGGCAATGCTCTAGATGGCAATTCGTTTAGAGAATCACGAGAAAACCTGGATACACTGTGTGGGGAAAGATGATGGCTTGCATTTTATAGCAGAAAGTACATAGGAAGAGCTGTAAAGGATTAATTAATTGACCTTAACCTTTTGGTGCCGGAATAATTTTTTTTTAAATTTAGCACACCCTGTGTATAAAATTTGAATAGTACATGAACCAAATATTTTAGAATTATGAAACAAACTGCATTTTGAAGAGGAAAAAACGGAGAGTATACACCATGTTTAAAATATTCAGTACCTATATTTGTTGAATAAATATATAAAATGTAACTTCAGAGGATAGCGGTGCGGTACGAACACTATAGTAGACATTAGGCGTTAAAAGGTTAATTATTACATGTAGCAAAGACATTCTTGACAAGCTAGCAGTGTCTCTGGTATTCAAACACCTCTCCTCCATTTATGGCACCTGAAGGGTCACCGAAATGTTCACTGACAAACAAACAAACAAACAAAAGAACGGCCAATGAATACAGTGGCACTGTCACAAGCCCTCACCGCCCCCGATCTTAAAAATCCAACTAAAGGTTCCATGAAACTTTCATCTGCTCCATTACATTTCTCCATGAAAATGGGTGTCTTTATTTTTACCATTTTTTCTCCATGTCCTGCCCATCATAAACTTCTATTCATTTCATCTTTATAGCATTTTTCGAATGGCGCAAATCATGAATAACATAGCTCTATTATTTTCTCTAGTTACTTGTCATTTCCTCTCGAAGATGGGCTGAAATATTCATTCAGCAGCTTCTGGTCTCTCATCACATTGTTGCCTATGTGAGAGATCAGACTTCACAGTAAAACATAACAATAATTTTCCATAATGCAGTATAATTTATGTAGCCGTCAGTGCCTTCGATATAAAAATTGGTTGTAAATGAGGAAGTGGAAAGGATTTGGGGGCAGACAAATCACAGAGAACGTAGCGCATAGAGAAGGGATTTGGGAACAGACAAAACACAGAGAACGTAGCGCAAAGAGAAGGGATTTGGGAACAGACAAACACAGAGAACGTAGCGCAAAGAGAAGGGATTTGGGAACAGACAAAACACAAAGAACGTAGCGAAAGGAGAAGGGATTTGTGAACAGAAAAGAGCCAGAGAACGTAGCACAAAGAGAAGGGACTTGGGAAAAGACAAAACACAGAGAACGTAGCGGATAGAGAAGGGATTTGGGAACAGACAAAACACAGAGAACGTAGCGCAAAGAGAAGGGAGTTGGGAACAGAAAAATAACAGAGAACGTAGCGCATAGAGAGGTGATTTGGGAACAGAAAAACACAGAGAACGTAGCGCATAGAGAGGGGATTTGGTAACAGACAAAACACAGAGAACGTAGAGCATAGAGAAGGGAATTGGGAACAGAAAAAACCCAGGGAACGTAGCGCAAAGAGAGGGGAAATGCGAACGGACAAAACACAGAGATCGTAGAGCATAGAGAGGGGATTTGGGAACAGACAAATCACAGAGAACGTAGCGCATAGATAATGGATTAGAGAACAGAAGAAACACAGAGCACCTAGCGCATAGAGAGGGGATTTGGGAACAGACAAAACACAGAGAACGTAGCGCAAAGAGAACGGATTTGGGGCTACACAAAACACAGAGAACGTAACGCATAGAGAGAGCAATTGGGAAAAGAAAAAACACAGAGAACGTACACATAGAGAGGGGATTTGGGAACAGAAAAACATAGAGAACTTAGCGCATAAAAGGGGATTTGGGAACAGACAAACACAGAGAACGTAGCGCATAGAGAAGGGATTTGGGAACAGAAAAACCACAGAGAATGTGGCGCATAAAAAGGGGATTTGGGAACAGACAATACACAGAGGACGTAGCGTATAGAGAAGGGATCTGAGAAGAGAAAACAAAACACAGAGAACCTAGCGCATAGTGGAGGGATGTGGGAAGAGACAAAACAGAGAGAACGTAGCGCATATAGAAGGGAATTGGGAAGAGACAGACACAGAAGGCTTAGCGCGTAGAGAAGGGATTTTGGAACAGACAAAACAAAGAGAAAATAGCGCATAGAGAAGAGTTTTGATAACAGAATAAAACACAGAGAACGTGGTGCATAGAGGGGGGATTTGGGAACAGACAATACACAGAGAACGTAGCGTATAAAGAAGGGATCTGGGAACAGAAAAAACACACAGAACGTAGCGCATAAAGAGGGGATTTTGGAACGGACACAATACATAAAACGTACCACATAGGGAAGGGATTTGGGTAGAGAAGAAACACAGAGAATGTAGCGAATGGAGAGGGGTTTTGGGAAAAGTCAAAACACAGAGAACGTAGCGCATAGAGAAGGGTTTGGGAACAGAAAAAACACAGACTACGTAGCGCAGAGAGAGGGGATTTTGGAACAGACAAATCACAGATATTGTAGCGCATAGAGAAGGGATTTAGGAACGGACAAAACACAGATAACGTAGCGCATAGAGAGGGGATTTGGGAACAGACAAAACACAGATAACGTAGCGCATAGAGAAGGGATTTGGGAACAGAAAATCTCAAATAACTTAGCGCATACAGAGAGGATTTGGGAGCAGAAAAATCACAGAGAACGTAAGCAGAGAGAGGGGATATGGGAACAGAAAAAAAAACAGAGAACTTGGCGCATAGAGAAGGGATTTTGGAACAGAAAAAATACAGAAAACGAAGCATATAAAGAGGGGATTTGGTAACAAAGAAAACAGAGAGAACGTAGCGCATATAGAAGGGATATTTTAACAGAAAAAAACACAGAGAACGTAGCGCACAGAGAGGGGTTTTGGCAACAGACAAATCACAGAGAATGTAGCTCATAAAGACGGGATTTGGGAACGGAAAAAACACAGAGAACCTAGCGCATAGAGAGGGGATTTGGGAACAGACAAAACACGGAGAACGTAGCGCATAGAAAGGTGATTTGGGAACAGACAAACACAGAGAACATAGCGCATAAGGAGGGGATTTTGGAACATACAAAACACAGAAAACGTAGCGAATAGAGAAGGGGTATGCGAACAGAAAAAACCCAGAGAACGTAGCGAAAAGGAGGGGATTTGGATAAGAAAAAAACACAAAGAACGTGGCGCATATAGAAGGGATATGGGAACAGACAAAACACAGAGAACGTAGTGAATAGAGAGGGGTTTTCGGAACATTCACAGAGAGCTTAGCGTAGAGAGAGGTGATTTGGGAACAGAAAAAACACAGGGAACGTAGCGCATAAGGAGTGGATTTGCGAACAAAAATAAAACACAGACAAGGTTGCGCATAGAAGGGATTTGGGAACAGACAAACAGAGATAACAAAACGCAAAGAGAACGGATTTGTTAACAGACAAATCCCAGAGAACGTAGCGAATAGAGAGAGGATTTGGGAACAGACTAAACACAGAGAAAGTAGCGCATAAAGAGGGGATGTTGGAACAGATAAATCAGAGAGAATGAAGCGCATAGGGATGGATTTGGGAACAGACTAAACACAGAGAACGTAGCGCATAGAAATGGATTTGATAACAGACAAAACACAGAGAAAGTAGCGCATAGAGAAGATCCTTTATAACAGAAAGAACACAGACAATGAAGCGCATAGAGAGGGGATTTGGGAAAAGACAAAACACAGAGAACTTAGCGCATGTAGAAGAGTTTTGGGAACACAAAAACACACAGAAACTAGCGCATGGAGAAGAGATTTGGGAACGGACATAACACAGAGAAAGTAGCGCACAAAGAACGTATTTGGGAGCAGAAAAATCACACAGAACTTAGCGCATAGAAAGGGGATTTGTGAACGGAAAAAACACAGAGAATGTAGTGCATAGAGATGAGTTTCGCGAACAGAAAAAACACAGAGAACGTAGCCCATAGAGAAGGGATTTGTTAACAGACAAAACACAGATAACGTGGCGCATATAGAAGAGATGTGGAAACAGAGGAAACACATAGGTCCTAGCGAATACAGAAGGGATTTGGGAAAAGAAAACACACAGAGAACGAAGTGCATAGAGAGGGATTTGGAAGCAGACAAAACACAGAGAACGTAGCGCATAAAGAGGGGATTTGGGAACAGACAAAACACAGAGAACGTAGCGTATATAGAAGGGATATGGTTACAGAAAAACACAGAGAACATAGCGCACATAGAGGGGTTTTTTGAACAGACAAATCACAGAGAACGTAGCACATAAGGGGGGATTTGCGAACGGAAAAGACACAGAGAACCTACCGCATAGAGAGGGGGTTTGTGAACACACAAAACCCAAGTATCTTAGGGCATAGAATAGGGATTTGGGAGCAGCAAACACAGAGAATTTAACGCATAGAGAAGGGGTTTTGGGAATAGACAAAACTCAGGGAATGTAGCGCATAGCGTAGGGATTTTTGTACAGACAATACACAGAGAACATAGAGAAGAGATTTTGGAACACATAAAACACAAAGAACATAGCGCTTAGAAAAGGGATTTGGGAACAGCAAAACACAGAGTACTTAGCGGATAGAGAAGGGACTTGGGAATAGACAAAACTCAGGGAACGTAGCGCATAGCAAAAGGATTTGGGAACAGACAATACACAGAGAACGTAGCGCATAGGGAAGGGATTTGGGAACAGCAAAGCACAGGTAACCTAGCGCATAGAGAGGGGATTTGGGAACAGACAAAGCGCAGAGACCGTAGCGCATAGAGAAGGGATCTGGGAACAGACAACACAAAGAACGTAGCGCATAGAGAATGGATTTAGGAACAAAAAAAAACACAGAAAGCGTAACTCATAGCGAGGGGATTTGGGAACAGACAAAACACAGCGTACTTAGCGCATAGAGAAGGGATTTTGGACTTGGTAACAGTCAAAACACAGATAACATGGCTCATAGAGAAGAGATTTGGGAACAGAAAGACACAGGAACTTAGCGCATAGGTAAGTGACTTCGTAACAGACAAACACAAATAACGTAGCGCATAGAGAAGAGATTTGGGAAAGGACAAACACAAAGAAAGTAGCGCATAGGAAATGGGTTTGGGAACAGAGAAAACACAGAGAACGTGGCGCTTAGAGAAGGGACTTGGTAACAGAAAAACACAGGTAACGTGGCGCATGGAGTAGAGATTTGGAAACAGACAAAACACAGGAAACTTAGCGCATAGAGAAGGGATTTGGTAACAGACCAAACACAGATTACTTTGCGCATAGAGAAGAGATTTGTGAACAGACAAAACACAAGGAACGTAGCGCATAGTGAAGGTATTTGGGAACGGACAAAACACAGAGAACTTAGCGCATATAGAAGGGACTTGGTAATAGACAAAACACTGATAACATAGCGCATAGAGAAGAGATTTGTGAACAGACAAATCACAGAGAACGTAGCGATAAGAAAAGTGATTTGGGAACAGACAAAACATAAAGAACGGAGCGCATAAAGAAGGGATTTGGGAACAGACAAAACAGAGAGAACGTAGCGCATAGAGAAGGGGTTTGGGAACAGATAAAGCACACAGAACTTAGCGCATAGAGAAGGGATTTGGGAACAGACAAAACACAGATAACTTAGCGCTAAGAGAAGGGATTTGGGAACAGACAAAACACAAGGAACGTAGCGTATAGAGAAGGGATTTGGGAACAGACAAAACACAAAGAACGGAGCGCATAGAGAAGTGATTTGGGAACAGACACACACAGGGGACATAGCGCATAGGGAAGGGATTTGGTAACAGACAAAACACAGAAAACGTAGCGCATAGAGAAGGGACTTTTTAATAGAAAAAACGCAGATAAAGTAGCGCATAGATTAGGGATTTGGGAACACACAAATCTCAGGGAACTTAGCGCGTAGGGAAGAGGTTTGGGAACACACAAAACACAAGGAACATGGCGCATAGAAAAGGGATTTGGGAACAGACAAAACTGAGGGAACGTAGCGCATAGAGAAGCGACTTGTTAGCAGACAAAACACAGATAACGTACTGCATGGAATAAGGATTTGGAAACATACAAAACACAGGGAACTTATATATTATAATTAATAACGTCAATACACAACACGTAGATAAACCAGGCGCATAATTACAAATGTGTTATTCTTGGCAACATGATTCGCCCGTTAAACGGCCATCCTCAGGCCAACTTAGAGAAATGTTGTTAAGGTAAATCAAAATTGTTATTATATGCGTTCCCATTGTTTACACTAAATCTTTATGCATTGTGGAATTCACAGTTCTAGCAAGTTTTAATATAAACAATAAAATCCCACTGGATAAGAATTTGACTGTGATTTAACAGCATTGTTCTAATTTGGCCTGATGATTGCCGTTTATCGGCCGAAACCTGTCGCCAAGAATAACCCAGTTGTAATTAAGCATCTGATTTTATACATGTTGTGTACTGACGGTACTAATTATAATATATATTGATGATACACATCGGGATGACCCCATTAAAAAAAAGACACATAACATGGCCTATACTTACTTACTTATTTACTTACTTACTGCATGGTGCAGAGTCCTTCTTGAGCAGCTAACTGGTTTGCAGCTAGTCAAGGAATTCCCCGCATTTCACGGAAGCCGAATTTTCATTATCGCATTCACAAGCGTCCGCCACATGTCTCTATCCTGGGCCAGCCCAATCCAGTCCATATACCCACATCCCACCTCCTAGAGATCCATCCTAATATTATCCACCCATCTACGCGTAGGTCTCCCCAGTGGTCTCCTTCCCTCCGGTTTCCCCACCAAGACCCTATACATCCCCCTCTCCTTACACATACGCGCCACATGCCCAGCCCATCTCATTCTTCTAGATTTTACCACCCGCACAATATTGGTTGAGGAGTACAAATCATTTAGCTCCTCATTATGCAATCTCCTCCATTCCCCTTTTACATCGTCCAACTTATGTCCAACTATTCTCCTCAACACCACGTTCTCAAACACCCTCAGCTTCGTTTCCTCCCGCAATGTCAACGACGTACGTAGCTTACAACGAAAGAATTTGAATCAAAAGAAGTGCGCTGACGGCTTGTGACGTAACCTAATCGTCGGAATTTTAAATGCCAATTTAGCTGCAGACAGCTTAAGTTACTTCCACTTTAAATGTCCGCCCCAGCAAACAGAAAGAGCGGTTAGGTGAGGGGGAGCCTGGCGAATGGAATAGGTTGCCAGTACTCTTCACACTACCTCGGAACATGGTGTATCCAGCATTACTACTGCTGATGGCGCACACCTCGGCTGCTAGTAGTCACCTGAACTGACGCTCGCGCCGATTTAAATGGACTCGTCCGTTTCGCCGAAAGACGAAATCTGTTTTCTGCGCATGTGTCATGGAGGCACGTGTGATCGTTCTGTCGATAGAGTTAAAATATCAGGTTTTGTATAAGAACATGACTTAGCACTGTGGATGGAAGGAAGACGCTGTTCAACGTCCTCTCTTTTTAGGCGCTTTTCGCGAAATTTTCGAAAAGCTACTATTAACTTCGTCATCTCTGTCTGTCCGTCTGTCCACATGGAACAACTCTGCTCCCAATGGGCGAATTTTCATGAAATTTGGTATTTAAATATTTTTAGGAAATCTGTCTAGAATTTTCAAATTTCAGTAAAACGTGACAAAAATAACCGGTACTTTACATGATGACCGATACACATTTTTAATAATATCTCGCTCGGTTCTTCTTAGAATGAGAAATGTTTCAGACAAACGTTGTAGAGAAAATAAAAAAACACATTTTGTGTTCAGTGACTTTTTTTCGGAAATCGTGCCGTTTATGAGATAATGTGGAAAAATGTCGCAGAGCGGGGCAAGCCACAGATGACAATATGGCGCATGCGCATTGCATGCTGGATAACTAAGGCTACAGACACACACTCACAATATATAATACTTATTGCTTGTCCACTGCGACATTGATTGCACGAACGCGCCACATTGTTACGTTAATACGCACACTGCCTCTATTTTGTTCTTGCTCATTTCATTGTACTGAGCTGTAGTGTGTTGCTGGTTGCAGATACGAGCTACTCCTATCATCCTGCCATACACGACGACACGTTTGTGAGACGCAAGCAGCGGCGCAACCGGACGACTTTCACACTACAGCAGGTAAGGAAGTATTATGTAACGGGGCGATGTGTAGTGGGGCAAGCAGAGTCGCTGCCACGTGTGTTTGAAATTACAGAGAGACACGTGTGAGGAGTAAACATGAAGCTTAAGGTCCTACTCAATTATTATACCAACTACTGCATATATATAAAATTTATAAACTTTACAAATTAACCTTTTGGCGCCGGAATTATTATTTTTATTTTAACACACCCTGTATATAAAATGTGAATAATACAGGAACCAAATACGTTAGAATTATGAAACAAACTGCATTTTGAAGAGAAGAAAACGGAGAGTATATACCATGTTTAAAATATTCGGTAACTATATTTGTTGAATAAATATATAAAATGCAAATTTAGAGGTTAGCGGTGCTCTACGTCAACTATAGTTGACATTAGGCGTCTAAAGGTTAAAACATTAAAACGCTCCGACATGTTTCGGTCCTAGGACCATCATCAGGGAGCCATATCGTCCTTGCTAAAGTTACACTATAAAAAGTCACATTAATTTCGCTGTACCAGTTGGGTATTGT
>Ga0131853_10025400_pt1 | contig 10678 bp, 9 predicted proteins | sample TergutLab28metaG_FD_92764 | JGI IMG/M metagenome (GOLD analysis project Ga0131853, IMG submission 92764) | Labiotermes labralis P1 segment gut microbial communities from Petit-Saut dam, French Guiana - Lab288 P1 (version 2) (version 2) | ecosystem: Host-associated > Arthropoda: Insects >... | reverse complement strand
GGGGTAAAGTGCGGCCGGGGCATACTGCTGACCACTCACCCCCTTCTAGTGCCGCGGTCATGGAAGAGTAGAGCTATACCTCTACCCACCCTCTGGGCCACACCGGGCCTGTAACGGGATCACTTTATTTTATTATCACGTAGTTTACACGCGACATCTTTCGTTGTTTGTGTACGTAACGGACCAGTGAAGCTGTACATACACTGCACAACTGGAAATTCTTAAACAGTGTTTTCAAGAACACATTATTATACCGGGAAAGTTTGCAATAATTTCCACAGTATGTGGCTTCGTATGTGCTTTTATTTCCAAATGATGTTACTTACACACCAAGATTCGTCAGGAACAGCTAGAGTTAATTTTATATCTTAACAAGGTGTTACAATCAGTGTCTTCGAAACACAATTACAATACTTTGGCATGTTAGTTACAGGTAGATTGGCGAGTATTAGGAGATTCGATTATTTGCCGACCTCAGAGTACTGTGCGGTGGCACAGTTGGTTGAGGCACTGGTCTACAAGCCGGAAGGTCGTGGATTTTATCCTCGAGGGTTTTATTGGGATTTTTCATTGACTTACTCCTTCTGGCTGCACTATGACCTTGGGGTCGACTCTGCCTTTGAGTACCAGGAATATATCCTGGGGGGTAAAGGCGGCCGTGGCCTAGGGCTGGCCATACCACAGTAATGTGCCAATTGTCTAAAACTCTGGGAGTCTCAGCCTCCTGTAGCCCTAAGGGTCTGTCCAGGCCTGTAATGAGATAACTTTACCTTCAGCTTTACATTAGAACACCGACTGGAAAATCGGAAATACAGATAGCTGACACGTAGAATCCCCTAGTTTGGCGCCTTGGAATTCATACGTACTGAAGAGTCACGGTCCTGAAAGAAGGAAACTCAAGATCAACAACCCATTAGAGGCTGACATAACAAGGTGCCCAAGACAACAAGGGAATTCGGGCCTAGCATTAATTGGCTAACCTGTGTGAAGTTTTCTGTGACTATTCCTAGTTTTAAGGCAAATACCAGCGTAAGGTTCTAAGAAGTAACGCGGTCCGCTTCTCCCACTCACGCATTCCAGCAAAAATATCTCCCTTTGGCAAATACGATTACAAATTTTCTGGGATCAATCCTCACATAACATATTGGTCTAAGAAAAATCTAAGTTCTTCTACGCAAAGGGCCAATTGTCTGATGAGAGTTTCCCCAGTATGAGCAAGAGTTGTAATTACGAACACCTCAAGACCTTCAAAACCCTTGAGGGTTCAGATTTGCAGGATATCGTTTTAACGTTTCAGCTGTGCGTTTCCCTTTCATAAATGATATAACATAGAAAGAGGCATCAAAGATTGCTCAAGTAGCCACCTTAATTTAGCTATTCGCTGTTAGATTGGTTCGTGTAACATGCAGTACACATGAACTTGAGCACGGGCACATATTTTTGTCTAATCATATGCATTGTTGAAACACGTATGCACATTGCATGATATACAGTATACATATACACGTGCAATGTAACACTGGTTCTATAATAGGTTAAAAAGGCTTAAAATTGTGATATTTGGAGTTATGACGTCAGTCACCATGAATGTTAACATCTTCTGGTAAGGAAGTAATAGATCAAAACGCATTACTTACAAGAAGGCGGTAATCTTTACCTGAACATTATGTACTAACATAACGGGCAAAATTGCTTCCCACAGGGTGTAGTAACTGGAGAATGCGAAGTCCTTTATGACGTCTCTCCAGTCCCAGCAGCAATTCTGAAGGCCCAGCCGATGCTGGCACCTTTGGAAAACGGCAGTCAACCGATCATTCAGATTTTCAAGACCCAAAACTTCTCGAATTGCAATCAACGACCTGTTTACAATTTTGGACTCGAAGGATTTGAAGGCCTGCAACCTGGAGCAAACGCGGGCAGCTTTTTGTCTGTAAGTATCCAATCAAATTACGTACGAACTCTTCGTATTTCTCCATTAGCATGACATGAGTTAGTAAACCTTATGTGGAAAATAGAAAAACGTAAGTGATTTTAAATAGGCGACTTGTTAGTTGTGTCACAAAATATCCCAAGTAATTAGTCCATTAAAACATACGTTTCCAAAGTTTCCAAACCACTGGTAATCCGCGATCTGTGACGGGGAGCAACCATGTACATTGCACTGCAGTACTTATATCGATTTATAATGACATTTTATTGTGTTTAATTTCGCATTAAATTTCGCCATACTTAAATTTTATTCCATTTCATTCACTGTAACCATTTTGCTGCCAAGTCTCATAGTTAAAAACACAGAATAAAAACGTTTAAGTGTTGTCAAGCAGCCCGCTTAAGCTATATTCTCAGCAGCTTTAAAGTGGCTAGGGAAAAGAATCAGGGCACAGCTTCATTACAGCGTAATTTTCATTTATAATCCATAACACGTAACGGAAAGTCGCTCTCGAGTAGGTATAAATCCTTCTTCCTAATCGGGACGTCGATAGTTCACGTCGTCCTAAGGGTAGACTAGTCTGAGATATTTTGTTGCTGTCCACACTTCGTCCGCAAAAGGACGGAAATTTGTCCAGGATCTTTTGATTTCACTTCTTTACTAATTTTCTATTCACTGATCTTCTTACGCAACTCAGTAAGTCTTATCAATTAAAATAGTTGTACAATAAACCAACAACATAGACGCAATACCGCAACTGCCTTGTAATTTTCAGCACTCTTCAGTCAGTCGTGTCATCATCTCAGGCAGTCCTAAGAGCTTCATCATCCAGTCCTCCGTGACAACGACCAAGGTCGTTCTGAGTCCTGAGTTGTACAACGCCCAGAAGGGTATGTCCGTCAGTACTGTCAATGTCACCATACACTCAACAGAAAGGCAAAGAAACATCCCACCTGTTAGCAAACCCCGAAGTGTTGGAGATCTCGTTTATCAGCACATGCCCAAAGGCCACCAACCGGATTCCGGAGACAGAAAAAATCGTCCTTATTCCTCAGAACACGACAGCAGCAGCAGCAGCAGCAGCAGCAGCAGCAGTAGTAGTAGTAGTAGTAGTAGTAGTAGTAGTAGCAGTAGCAGCAGCGAAGAAAATTCTTCCAACAGTACAAGCAGCAGTAGCAGTAGCAGCAGCAGCAGCAGCAGCGAAGAACATAATGCGCAACATAAATCCAATAACCCAAGAAACGTTCGAGTATTGGCAAAGCAAAGCCATTCGAGGGTCCCGGTGATTCCAAGAAACCGCAGGTCATTAAAAGCACAACTAAACACCCAGGACAGCAGCAGCAGCAGCAGCAGCAGCAGTGACAGTAATAGTAGTAGCAACAGCAGCAGCAGTAGTAGCAGCAGCAGTAGCAGTAGTAGTAGCAGCAGCAGCAGCAGTAGCAGCAGCGAAGAAGATATTCCACAGCATAGACCAATACGCGCTTATGCAGCCGACGTAACTGTACTACCGCATTTTGTGGGAATTCAAGGAAATAAAATTGGCGGCAACGATGAATATGATGCTGCCAAAGTTACAATAAAGCTTGCTAACAAGATTGGTAGCGAATTGGAAAACCCTAATACTTTGGCTGATGAAAATACACTTTCCAAATTTAGCATCATGACAAATATTGTACAGACTCTGAATCGTGCAGTAATCGACGAAGTGGCAAGTGTTCTAAAGTTCTCTGTTCCGAAGAATCCCAGCCGCAACGACAACATTAAATTGCATGCATGGTGAGTATGCGAGTAATTAGATCTAATTTTATTACAAATAAAACCCCACTATCTGAAAATTACAGGTATCACAATGATACCAACAGAATTGTCTTTTGGGATCTAAAGCTACTTCAAGCTACACGGCGTCGCAATTGGTAAGACGTAATCTTGAGGTACATTCTAACGCACAGTGTATCCTTGTGCTAGTAGGTAATATCATTCACGAAGATTTTTATTTTATTTTATTTAATCAATAACATGGAACCTCAAGAAGTTTTAATAATTATACAGCCTAATTTTAGGTGTTATGTGAACATAGGACCACTTAACCATTCCTATTTGTAAGTAAGTTCAAAAAAACCTCTGTACGTCGTTGTATATTTATATGGTGTTTACTCACACAATCTTCGGCATTTGGTTAAGTATTCTGTAGCAAACAATGTCTGATATTCCATACCCATACACACGTATACTATACTTATTTATCCTTCTTGCTTCATATTCTATTCGCTTCACCCAAAATATTCTACAAGGTCCAATTTGTAGATTTTATTATGTAAAAACTGTAGTTTAATTTTCATTTGTTTTCTTTTATTGCTTTATATTGTGAAGACTGTAAGATCAGCAGCACCTAGCTAATTGATTCAAGAGACAGTTGGTATATCTGAGAGATGTCCGCTTTCAATCTGTGACTGGACACCGAATAACATGATTGAGGTTTCACGTGGTTTTCCTCAGTTCAGTCAGAGTGATCCAAATTAGTCCCTAATCGAAACTTTCGCATCATTCATAATTAGTCATTCTCTGATTGTCTTCCTCTCAGATGCTGTGTATTCTGAGTTACTCACAACGTTTTTCAGAGACTATAAATACCATACGAACAGAAGTATATGGAATATACACAAAGGTATTCTTTAAGGTTCTGATAAATTTTCGCAGGGAAGCCTTCCGCGATTCCGTTGCCCAAGCCGGAACACTCCCAGCTCTTTATGCTATCAGGGACTGGATCTATAAGGACATCATACGTGAGAATGAAGCTGCGGAAATTTTGTCCGTCTTACCCCGCTCAGCCTTAACTCCTACTCCTGAATACATCGAGTTTCTGTTCGTAAGTACTGATAAATACGTTAAATAACTATCTTCACGTGTGCCATCCCGTTGTAATACACAAAAAAAAAAAAGGAATAGGGGTAGTCAATCGCAACTGTATTTTGCAGATTATTAATATACAAGTGTGAGTCAAATGAAAACCTTAAATATTTTTTATTTTTTATGATGGACGGTATGGTGTGCTGATCAATTAATCATATCCAGATTTGCGGCTATTAATTCGCCGTTACGCGGCGATTTTCCTTCACGATGGCTTCAACTGCTGCAATGGCCTCTGGTGTCACTACTCGGTGTGCCTGACCAGGTCGAGGAGAGTCTGTTACAGAACTAATGCCGTTCATGTACTTCCTAGTCCACTCGTACACTTGCTGTAGTGAAAGACATGTATCACCATACTGAACTTTCATTCGTCGATGAATTTCGCTGGGTTTCACCCCCATACTAATTAAAAAACTTAAAAAAAGGATGACAGAACGCTGTTTTCTTTGGTGCATGTTGCAAGAGTGGCCGCCATCTTTACATTACTACTCCGCCGTCGTGTTGCATTCTTGCATCGTACTGCCACCTGTGGGCCACTCTTCAAACCATGAGTATCATTGTTGTCAACTTACAAGACAATCGAACTGTCTTTCGAATTTTTATCGCACCTTTAACATTTTCATTTGACTCTCCCTCTTATATTTTCCCCTATTCATTTATTTTATACTTAAATATTAGTATAAAACCCCTTAAAATTTCAGTGATAAATAATGAAATTCCCATATCTAGCTACATTTTCCACAGACAACCATTCAACTGACAAATTCACACACTCGTTTGTCATAAACATTTTTTGTGACTGTAGAATCACAAATTCAATGAACGCGAAGGCCACTAACTTGAAAGGTTCTTGAGCAACAACACATTAGATACATATTTTGCTACATAGAAATTTTTGTCGACAAAAGTTGAATCTACAATGCTGACCCAAGCAGGAGCATCTCTCGACTGCTTCATAGCGACAGAAGGTTTTCGGCAATCCTTACCACGTAGCGTCCGTATCGGTGATTATGAATTGCTACATATATAAGTTTATAAGCTTATTATTAGTAGTTTATAAGTTTATAATTAGTTGATACTAATAATAAACTCATAACCTTATATCAATATACATATATAGTAGTCCCAAGGTGCCAGGCACATGCTGTTTGCAACAGCGCGATCATTGGAACGTAGGTTCAAATCGGCATTGAGAAATTTATTTATTTTCGTGTTTTTACGACGTGGTTGTTGCCCTGTTCATGTACAGGCCTTGTAGTGAGCTGCTCATGCTGTCCAAGTAGCACTATCATGTATCAAAGGCAGGAATTCTGAAACCTAGTTTCGCGCAACAGAGGTTTTTCACTAGAGCTTGCTGGTGGGTCGACAACTCCAAAAACAATCAAGCCAGACTTTTGGCTTCAATGACTATTAAATTTGCATTTCAGTACTATTTTAGTCGTAAGGTCAATATGATTTAAAATTCTGGGTAGTGAATAAAACTATTTTACAATCGTTTTTCCATGGGCCACATTTTCAGAAGCTGCTTCTGCATTTAAAGAGGCCAGATATCCTGTTCCATGTGAGCAGGAGAATAAAACGTAATAAAGGTTTATGTCTTTAAAATAACAAAATGTACACCAAGTTATTACTTGATTATGTAATTTATCACTGTTAATTAATATAGTTATTTTTTATGCCTGAACTTTACCCCGTTAACTTCCGTCTATTCAAACTACAACAGACCAGGCAATTTCATGATGCGGCATTGCTTCAGATCATTATTCGAGAAATTTTCCTGCCCGAACCTCATCGCAGAACACTGCATAGCCTGACGGAGATTTCCAGTAATTCACTACACGAAAATGTCGGGACACCACCTATTTATACCAAGACCATTTCCTTCGAAATTATTTCCCGTTTGTCATGCACTATTCAAATTAACGCCGACATTACAATCCGAAGTAAAATATTGGTATCTCGAAATAACCCATGTAAATGAAATACAATTGGATGAAAACACAAGAAGATTGCTTTTAAGATAATAATATAGTCATGATAACTTTACTGGGATATATATTTATTTCTTTTGTTTTTTTTCCCCAGGAACTTGTTAAAGATAAAAAAACAACGATACAGCCGTTCCTTAACTCCACAGCAGTCCTTTCTTTCTCGGATATACTTCGTGAGGTAGCTGTCAACAATCAAAGTTCGAAACTACGATACCCAGTATATATCTCCGGCCGCATGGTCCCAAAAAATTTCCGTCCCTTGACAGAAAAATATATCCCATATTTGGGTAAAGAACTCCAGAAAGCCATAAATGAAGGAGACAGTCCCAAGATTCAGGTGTATATTCGTGCACTTGGCAAAATAGCACATCCTGACATTCTGCATTATTTCGAACCTTATCTAGAAGGTCAAAAAGATATATCCAATTACCAGCGACTTCTCATGGTCACTGCTTTGAAACATTTGGCCAACTTGTATCCCGACGTCGCTACACCAGTGTTACTCAGTTTGTACGAAAACCTTGGAGAAGATCGTGAGATCCGCACGGCTGCTGTATTCATGATCATGGAAACAAATCCCTCAGCAAATATACTGCAGCGAATGGCCGAGTTCACAAACATAGACACCAGCAAACAAGTAATTGCTGCTGTTGTTTCTGCAATAACATCTGCTGCCAATCTTCAGGGATCACACACACAGCAAATGTATGTATAAATCTAAATTCTGCAGCTGGTAATAGTAAAATAAAGCTGTTGATTGTATTTCCTTGAATGTTTCTTTGGGACTGTTCTTGATATTTTTTCAGTTCCGTAATCTAAGGAGCTGATAAAAAACGCTTTTGTTCAAAGTTCCTGAAAGTTACATGGTCACTTCATGATGCATTTTCGGTTGTCGTATCAATAGGGCTACAAATTATACAATGTTTTTGAAGAAAGGATCCGGAATATTTCATTACTTCGCTTTTTGATTATTTTAGGTTGTAGAAGTTAAGGATCCGGTAACTGGAGAGTTCTTTTGCAAATTCTTAGGATATATGACCAGGCCATTTTTTTCACTGAATAAAGAGAGACCAACTTGATGTCACTTGCTTCTTTATTTTATTATTTAATGCTAAACATGTTTCGGATGTATTAACATCCGAAACATGTTGAGCATTAAATAATGAAATAAAAAAAGCAAGTGACATCAAGTTGGTCTCTCCTTATTCAACTATCAAGATGATGCACGGTCCAATAAACATAACATTTTTTATTGTCTTCAAGCCCTTCAAGCTGTAGCACACTTCTTTAAAGTTTTTCGGATATTTCATTCTCTCGCTTTTCACGTCCTTTCATCTATCTAAATTAAAATTCGGAATTCGTTTGAATATCGATGTTGGTGTGCCCCTCTTCTTAGGGCTACAAATGCAAAAGCAGCTGTAGAACTGTTGACGCCTATGGAAATTGAACCTTCATATTCTGCAAGTATTGTGAAGAGTTACATGTTGAAGAACGTGGATCTGGGGTACGAAGAACACTTCAGCCGAATTGCAAGCAGCGATCACGTCTTACCGAAGGCCCTACTACATAAACTAATAACCAACATAGGTGGCGAAACAAATGAGCCAATAAATGTGAGTAATAATGTGCTTAATTACTTCGAGGAAGAGCATAATATATATTCTGCAAAGACATAATGGAAACGTCCCCAAATGTATTCAACTTCCCTGTGAATTAACTAGGCTAAAATTTAATTTCATCTGCCTTATAATGTTCTAAGAAGTATTTATCCTTGTAGATAAATGCACATTGGTTCAAGAAGTCTAGAATGACCACTGGGCCGATTGTACTACGAAATAGTTTTCAATATATATTGATGATAGAGTACAATCTCAGTACAAATATTTTTAACATATTGAAACACTTTGTCAAGAACAAAAAATATATTGGCCACGAAAAGAGGACTGAAAATTTAAAATTTGTGATGTTTTGTTTTCCCAAAATGTAGCTAATTAAGATTTCTAGGATTTTAGGACAAGTTGCGGCATAAATTAATGCATATGCACCAGCAGATATTGTGTCGCCATCTTCAAGTTAGCTAAAGAAGGATGGACGACCTAGAAGAGAGAGAAATATAACCCTTCCGAAACATTTTTTTGTAGCTAGGTAACCATCCAGTCTGTGCCATATACTAAGACACTCAAATCTTCAACACGTTCAGTTTCAGAGTCCTTAGAGTGGCATGTCCGCTGCCTTAGTCGTCATTAATGTTTGGTGCATTAAATAAGTTCATAAGAAACAAACATTATTATGTGTAAATTAATCGTCCAGAAGAAATATACACTTTTTGCAAATTCTTAGATCAGGCTTCTATTTCTGAACAGTGCGCTTTTAGTTTACTTTTCTACGCTTCAACTAATAAAGATTTAGATATATATAGTATCATGTCTTCTGAAAGTTCAATATCAATATCCTACTTTCAAACACATAAGAAGTTCATAACTTAAAGTAATACAGACGATAATGCACAAATGTTTAAAATTACGATAAAATTATGTTTAAAATACAGTAAAATGTGCAGTAAATGAAGTTTTGTTGAATAAATCAGGAACATGATTGATATTACTGGCAGAGTACTTCAGTAACACAGTTTTGCAGGAAAAGTCCTAGTGGCGCGTCGGAATGAAGTTCGCTGAGCATGATATTTTGTAAATTTTTCCGTTAAACTAACACACTTTGTGTATGAACATATAATTGTAATGGCAATATTCATTTCACACCAAAGATTTGTTTTCAGAGAAAAGTAAATAAATGTTTATTAATACAATGACTTTGTACCGTAAACAGAAAAATGTTGAATGACAGGAAACTGTGTAATGAGAAATGAATATTGAAGTTGACTTATTTCATTTTATTACAGATTGAATCGATATTATCTAGCGTGAGAGATACCCTAGGCCTGGTATATGAACAATTCGAAGAAGTTGCTCAGACTAAGAGCAAATCAGGCAAGAAATATAACCGAAACAAGTCAGTAAATTTCTCGAATGATGACATTAGTAAATTGTTGGGTATTGTAAACGAGTACACAGAGCAAGTAGAAGGGAACTTCGCCTTTAACTTCGCAGGTGGTCAGAAGTTCCTGCCATTTGACAACCATACCCTGCAAAATATTCCCTCGCGTAAGTAGTTCTGATGTCCTTTGACTTAATGTTGGCCATCACATATATTTCCTATGTAATATAATTCCCAGTATCCTTATAAAACAACATTTTTAAAGAGTGAGTTATTGAAAAATTTAGTAAGATTTAGTGCATGAATTTTATTGGAATTATATACAAAGTCTATTTTTTTCATTTAATTATTCTCTTTGTGTATTATCCTTATTGTTGCACTGTGCATTTCGTAGAATCACTTTAATTATCAACCAACAAATGCACTTACATAAAATTTCACATTAAAACACTTAAAATCGCTCCGACATGTTTCGATCCTAAGATCATCTTCAGGGAGCTGCGTTGTTCCTTGCTAAAGTCATTTTAAAAACACTCACAAAATAATTCCATTATATTAATAGGGTGTTGGGGATGCGTCTGGCCAGACGCATCCCCAACACCCTGTTAATATAATGGAATTACTTTATGAGTTTTAGGTTTCTGTGACCGTGCATCGTGAGCAAATTGTGAAGTGAGAGAGAAAACCAACAAGATGCAACAGCTAGATGTTTATTTTCAACAATTTCTCAACGTGTTTCGGGCATCATTATGCCCATCTTCAGGAGAACAAGACGTATGTTACTGCATGTGGTGTGCTGCGCTGGTTCTGCTGGATGTGGTTGGTAGCGGTTGTGGGGCGCTGCCTTGTGGGGTGC
>Ga0131853_10025397_pt1 | contig 10678 bp, 6 predicted proteins | sample TergutLab28metaG_FD_92764 | JGI IMG/M metagenome (GOLD analysis project Ga0131853, IMG submission 92764) | Labiotermes labralis P1 segment gut microbial communities from Petit-Saut dam, French Guiana - Lab288 P1 (version 2) (version 2) | ecosystem: Host-associated > Arthropoda: Insects >... | reverse complement strand
CCGTTGCGCTGACCACGTGACACCCCTCTATCCGCAAAAGTTGGCACTAACTTCGCCGACCGGCGGCGGCCGCTCTGTCGGTATAGTTCGCGTGCGGACTAAGGCCACGGAGTTTGTTTTTGATGATGGGTGCTGTGACACCCGAAACATGTAGAGTGACTTTGCAGTAAATAAATATCTGCATACTGTTGCATCTGGTTGGATTTTTATTAAGAAATGTTACAAAGAGTTACATCCTACTAAACAACAAGGCAGGCACTGTACATCTGATGTAACATTGAAGCGCATTCATGTAACCATTAGTACGGTGGAAAAGCAATAAGTATTATATATTCCGAGGGTGTGTGTTTTTAGTCTTAGTGAATCAGCATTCAGTGCGTGTGCTCAGTGTTGCCATCTATGGCCTTTCCGGCTCTACACTATTTTTCCACATTATCTCATAAACGACACGATTTTTAGAAATACCGTTATTGAATATAAAATAAGTGTTTTCACATTCTCTGCAACTTTCAGCTGAAAGATTTTTCAGTCTAAGAAGAAGTGAGCGAGATATGATGAAACATGTATATTGGTCTTCATGTAAATACCCGTTGTTCTTTTACGATTTGAGGGGAATTTGAACTTTCTAAACAGCGTTTCAAAAAAAAACACTCAAATATCAAATTTCATGAAATTCCATCCATTGGGAGCCGAGTTGTTCAATGAGGACGGACGGACAGACGTGACGAAGCTGATGGTCGCTTTTCGCAATTTTGCGAACGCGTCTCACAAAGCGAAGGAAGACCAAATTGGTTATATCTTGCGTAGAAATTGCCTTCTAAGTGGCGTTATTGAAGGAAAAATAGAAGGAAAGATACAAGGGACTAGAAGGCGACGAAGAAGAGGTAAACAGCTTCTGTATGACCCCAAGGAAACGAGAAGATAATGGAAATTGAAAGAGGAAGCAGTCTGTGGAGAACCCGCTTTAGAAGATATGGACCTGTTATAAGACACTGTGATGGTTATTATTATTATTATTATTATTTAAGGAGAAAATAGTAGCTGGAAAAGATCTGGACCAACGCACCACTGTTGCTGAAGAAGAATGTGGCTTTGCGGCTTGATAACTGAAGGATATGTGTTCATATAGCAAGCAGTATTAATCTGTTTATTAAACAGGCCAAGATATACTGGTGATTATATGCTGAGGTGCAGATTGTTCGTGAATCTAATTTTGCATCTATCGATTTCATATTTTTAAGATTTTCTAGTGTATACCTTCTTGCTGAAATCTACAGATTCACGTAGAATCTACTCAAAATCACAGCGGATTTCGTATCATCACAAACTTCATGGCAGATGCTTAATAATTTATTTCTTCATTGACGTCTTCACCGGTTACTTCCCCTTATTCGATTTCGAATTTTTCTCCCAATTTTCCCTCTCATAAATCAAAATTAAAAACTCTTCCCTTCCTCACTTTTCAAGTAGTCCTACCGTTTATTTATTTATTTAGATTTATATTTTGTCCGTAAGAAGCTATTATAAATACGTATGCTGTGTAACAATACCCTCTCAATCTTGCCTAGTATTGCGGGAGATAAACGTAGATTTATTCTATCACACATTTTTATGATGTGGTGGTTCATTAAGCATGGTGTAAATTCAGACCTTTTTTGTCTGGAGTTATATATTATTAATATATTTAGTATTAAGCATGTCCAAATAACACGCGTTTCTTCCCTTGACATGACATCGAAATTTCTCTGAAGGCAAAATATTGTATTTTATTTTAAACTTACTGTAATCTTATTTGAATTGTGTGTACTTTCAACATGGACAACTGAGAACCAATTCAAGAAGCAAGCTCATTATTTTATAGTGTTTTATAGTAAGATGCAATTTGTATGGCAGACTGAACAGGAAAGAAAAGTTTGAGAACGGTTTATGGTTCAGAAAATCGCTGGTAGTGTAATTGATATCACTGGTCGGGCAAATCAGCATATCACATTTGTACCACCAATTCCTCTGCCTGGAGCTCGTAGTTCTGCCCCCTTCCTACAGGTAGCGCTGTCTGCTCCGATACATCTACACATACAATTTTTGGTCGATTTTGATGTTTCTAAGCTTCGGTGTGCATTACACACACCACAACCAAAATATATTCTCTAATCTAATCCATCAGTCTATAAAAACTTGATACATAAAGTGATTTTAGTTTCACATGATCCGACATTTTGAAGGGGAAGTGCTTGAAGATTGCTTACATTCAGGGATTTTAGTGCTGTCAAATTAATTAACTATATTTTCCTGAGTTAGTCAGCAGAAATTGTGCGTGTTGTTGATGGGCCATTGTAAGTTTATGAATAATCTATGTGTTAAGGCACCCGGAATATAGTTCTGCGGGCAGAAATGGAAATCGTTTAGAGTAAATCTGGATAGAACAACTGCAGAGGAAACGCTGGACCTCAGGAAGTGATATACCTATATTGCATCACATTTATTGTGTCGTAAGCACCTTAGCTAGAATATTTAATAATGTAATTTTATGTAAAACATCATTCTGACGAAATTTTGATTTGTTTGAAGCCCTAGAGTGCTGAGGAAAATACGAGTATTTGGACCTGAAGAAAGACATTGGATGGGTGGGCTGGAAGATACTGAATTATGAAGAATTTGATTTGTACTCCTTACCAGTTATTATAAAGTAAAGTGCAATGAGAAGTGCGGTGCATGTAGAAGGAGTGGAAAAGATGTGTAAACGCATACAGCATTGTTAAATAACCCCAAATTTGATTACATTCTGGGAACCTAAGCATAAATATGAAAATAGTGTTAGCATAAATGTTTGTTTTTAAAGGATAAGATATTTAAGATGTGGAATGGATTGATGTGGCAGAGAACATGGTCAAGTGATTGGCTTTTGTGAAGGCGGTGATGGGCATGCGGGTTGCGTACAATGTGAAGAATTTGTTGAATGGTTGAACGATTATGAAGCTTTAACAGGGCTTTATTTGATTGTTCAGGCATGCGTGTAGGCCTACGGATTGTAGGCGCCGTCAGTTCGTGTGGAACGGAATGTTGGTCAATCCGTTATTCCGTGGTTTTGCTGTATTTTTCGTTTTTGTTTTGAATTTTGTTAATTCTAATGTAAGACAAACTACGGTTTTCATTAGCCCTTCAGCATGGGGGTATTTAAAACCCAGTTAATATTGTGATGTGGGAAGGGTTTTCTATGGGGTATTTAAATTTTGAGCTAAACTGTGCAGGAGACTATTCAAAATAATTTAGTTTTGTTAATAGTGGTTGGATTTCGATGAAACTTGAAACAAAATATTTAGGAATCGCTAAGATTTTCGAATATCCATTCAAATCTTACCTTAAAAATTTAACTTGGTGTGAAATGCCTTGAAACTTTCTTCAACACATAGGGGTGTTTCACATTCGGGGCACCAAAACACTGTCTCCTTCCTTCTGTTGTTTTTGTAACACACTACACACCTCTTTGTTGGCCTGGCCTTTTTTTCTGTCGGTGTTATTCTTTCTGGAAAATGAATTTTTCAGGAAGTCGCGGTACATTTTTGTCTGTAGAATGATGACCTTGAAATTTCCTGACATTTTCACTTCCGTGTTCAATAAGTAGTGCCTGTACCAGTTCTACTGTGAATTGAAAATGGTTTGTTTAGGTCTGTCCTGAATTTGCGCGGCATGTTACCATACAATATAGAACTGTAATATTGAGTATTCTCCTAAACAGTTTTATGTACCATTTAGTCATTTTCTTTCTTTCCAGAAGACATGGTTGAAGGAATTGGTCTTTTAGATCAACTCCACCCATGTTTTCGTTGTAATCTAGAACTGATACAGGCTTTTGCTTTTCCTGTCTACATTTCGTTAGCTTCTTTCTTGTTTCCTCTCCATGGTAAGTTGAAATCATTGTCACTTCTTTTTTGTCTTTCCACTTCAGAACGGACACCGGTCCTGAATGTTTGAGCTACCAATTCTCCTTTCTTTAGCTTCTTCTCTTTCACTCTTTGTGGAATGTCTTTCTTAGTAAGACGCAAGGTTCCAACACAGTTTTCAAGGACTTTAGCCTTTGAGCCAAAGCTGGCGAGTTATAAAAATTGTCCATCCGTAACGTGCGGCCCTTTTTCAGCAATGCCTCCACAAGTGACAACACAATTGTTGCTGTTTTGTTTATGTCACCTGAAATGAATGCTGTCTGGAACACAGTGTCTCTGCCAGTATAAATTATAAAGGACCACAAGTACCCCGAACTGGACTTACGTACTTCATATGACTTGATTCCAAATTTGGAAGACTTTAGGGGAATATACTGTCTGAAAGAAAGTCTTCCTCTCCATTGTGTTAGTGACTCATCTATTACAATGTTCTGCCCAGGTAAGTGCAGACTCTGAAACTTTGTGTTGAGATTGGACAGGACTGCAGAGATTTTGAAAAGTTCAGATGGTCCCTGGTATGTTCCTATATGATCATTGTTGTTGAAATGCATAAAATTACAGATTGATTGAAACCGATCCTTAGAAATAATAGAACCAAAGATTGGAGTCGCCACAATATAATTTTTTGAAATATATGAACGTAGTGTGGGCTTCTGTATTATTCCCATCAGCATGAAAAGTGCTAACACAACATACATTTCGTCTTCAGTGACAGGTTTCCAGTCCCGCATTCAGGAACGCAATGGAATGAAACTTCTGGCTTGTATTTTTTGTGCTGCGTAAGTGTTTGTTTCGCGCACTGTTAGTTCCACCAGTTCATCGTCAAAAAACATTTGGAATACTTTAGCACAATGAGTTTCATTTTGGGCTTCATTTTGAGGCCCATAGTTATCAACAAACTGTTCCCTTTGCCCTACATAATTCGTCATGTCCTCCAACGTAAATGTAGCTCTCAAAGCAGTAGGCGCACTGGATGCAGTAGCACATTGCGCATTGTCACTTTCATTATCACTACATTCCGAACCAATTACCTCAACTACATTCAAATCATCGGTCCCACTTGAGTCATCATCGTCACTACAACTACTCTGATCAGAAGCTGTAAGTTCCTCTAGCAATCTTTGTTCAATCTCATCCTCCAACAAATCCTTCCTACTTGAGCCATTATTGCGACAGACCGCAGCTTCAAACGAAATCCAGACCCGAAAACAGCGGTGAAGAAACAAACAGTCTGTTGATATATGAGGGTGATGTCATAACACCATTTCAAAGCTACATAACTCAGTTACTTGAGGATAGCGATACCATTCGTTTCCCGTTTCATTTCACTGTTAGAGGGACGCATAAAACCGTCCTCGAAATTAAGGACTGCAAAAAGAAAACCCAAACTTCGAGAGCAGAGAAAAAATGAAGAAATAATTTCTAGCAACTGTTTCCCAAACCATAAGAGAGCCAGCTCCTTCATGAACAAGCACGAAGCAGCCCGATTACATTTGCTCCCTATTTTGGCGAGATATAAACGAATGAGTGAGAGCGTGCAGTGTGATGAGCAGTGCTCGTCACTCCACGACTGGTGATGTTTTCGCTATGACGAGCAGTGCTCATCACTCCACGCTGAAGCGTTAGAGAAGTTGATTAAAAAATATTTACATAGTTGTTTTCCCAGACAGTGGAAGAAGTACAGTAACCAAGCAGATCTAATTGAATTATAACATCGCCAGAAGCCCTCAGAATTGAAATGTGTAAAGTTTAGACTTCTTAAACACCCTGTGATTTTCGGTGTGATAGACCGGTGGTTGTTATGTGGTCAGGTACATACAGTAGCCTGCGAGCTTTGAATTTAACAGGGCCTTCAACTGGTAACATGATAGAGATTTGCTTTGGTTAACATCACACTGTTCTGCTTCGAGGCTAATGAAGACGGTGCAGCATGTATTGTCGTACCGAAATTGTGAGTTGTTTCGAACAAGGGAGAGAATGGGAACAGCCTATTTAATTTAGCCACCTAACTGTGGCCTCCAGTACCGGAGTAATATCACATTCAGCCACGAAATTAATCCTTTGGTCCGTAGGATGACGTGTATCCGTTAATTATATTACATATGTGCCCCTAATCATGCAGTCAAAAGTGGGGTTTTATACGAGTAAATACGGTGTGATGAAGGCCCATTGGTTGCATCCGACCGACGTCTGCAGCTTAATGCATGGGCCTTGAACATGCGCTATGAATGCGAAGAGGAATAGAAGTTTTTGTTCCATATTGAACGTTCGTTCTGAAGTTTCTGAAAGTTGAGCGTTATTTACAGGTTTAAGCGTACGATTAATTTGCGTGTCATACAATTATTATGCCACTTAATAACATTTAAGACATACTGTTAGATATTTCTGTCCTTCAATGTAGCTTACTGAATAAAAAATTGCGTAATATGGAAATGGAAATATAGAATTTTCTCAAAAAGTCGACCGTCCTCTATAAAAATCGCCCTCTTTTGCGGGAGGATCGAAATAAGTAGCGGCTGAGTCTAAATCTCCTGGCTCAAGAATAAGTTAAAGTCGATGGACTTTGTACTTGTGTAAATTGGCTCGCTTTTCTTTTCAAACTTTGGAGTTACTAAGACCTTGTTTGCTCACGGTTGAATTCAGGTCTTGAAGCGATGCGCAGTTCGACTTTCTGCTGACAGCGAGTCGAAATGTTGTGAGATATAAATTTATTGGTTGTTCGTTTGGAATGTTGGGGCGATCTGCTAATTAGTTGGTTGTGCAATTAAAGCCTAGGGGTGATGTGTAAATTGTCTGCAGGTACAGTTAAATTCTTGGGAGCGACGTATGAATTTGTTGGTGGTTCAGTCAAAATCTTGGGGCGAAATACCTCGTATGGGGTTTTTGTAAGTCGCAGTTAAAGTGTAATGGCGATTTGTAAATTGGTTGGTCGTGGTTCGGTTAAAGAGTCGGATGACGTATAATTTGGTTGCCGATTTTAGTAAAAATTTTATAAATTATTACACATTTTACTATCCAACTAATATAATATATAGATGCATTTAAAATTATAAAATATTTAAAAGTGCTCCAACATGTTTCGGATTACAGAGGATCCATCATCAGGGAGCCTTGTACAGTGCTTGGCTAAAAATTATAAGAATGATTTTATCGTGTCCGTTGACATGGACAAGATCGGTGTTATGGCAGCATATTCTGACCCGTTGTGCGTGTGTGTGGTTCACTGTATATGACGGCACTGAACCACACAAACGCACAACGGGTCAGAATATGCTGCCATAACACCGATCTTGTCCATGTCAACAGACACGATAGAATCATTCTTATAATTTTTAGCCAAGCACTGTACAAGGCTCCCTGATGATGGATCCTCTGTGATCCAAAAAATATTCCAGCACTCTAAATATTTTATAATTTTAATTGTATCTATATATTATATTGGGGATCGCGGTAGCAGAGTGGTTAAGTTAAGGTGCTGTGCTACAAATCGGAAGGTCGCTGGTTCGATCCCAGCTGGTGTCAGTGGATTTTTCATCGCACTATGGCCCTGGGGTCGACTCAGTCTCTAACAGAAATGAGTACCAGGAGTATTTCCTGGGGGTAAAGGTGGCCGATGCGTAAGGCTGACAACCTACCACCATCCTGTGCCGTTGTTACGAAACCTGGGAACCTTAACTTCCTGGAACCCTCTGGGACTGTCCAGGCCTGTAATGGGACTGCTTTACCTATATATTATATATTGTGCATTAGTTGTATAGTAAAGTGTTTAATTATCATTGATGCATGGTGCAAACATGAAGATTTTATAAATTAGTTGGTGGTTGAGTTAAAATTGTGGGTGCTGCATTTCTTGACGCGTGTATGTAGTTTGGTTTTAAAAATGTTTTACAAATTCAGGAAGTGTTGAAGGTGACTCCGATGATTCTTTATTGAAGGACTGATATTATGGTTCTTCATAAACAAAAGTGGAAAATAGAATGTACATGTCAAGTTGTCCCTGCGCAAACCAGGAAAGCATTTTTGGGTGTGGAGATATAGCCTAAATTGTCCTTAATATTACCCCTGCCCTATATGGAGGTGAGTGGTAGGCGTCACGCCCCGGCCGATTTATACCGTGGAGAGGGGAGGAAGACTCCAAAGTACCTTTTGAATAGGAGGCGGGGTGTCTCCACATCCTTGGGAGAAGAGAAGGAAGTTTTAACCATGCCAGAAATCTAATTAAGATTTCTCGCTTGTCCAGCTCAAACGCTAGTCCGTTAGAGAGTGCGAACTGCAGAAAAGTTAGCCATAATACCGATTTGTAGACATACAATATAAATTTGGAACAAATGTAATAATTAAAAGAAATAATTTTAACAATGTTTTTTATGTATCCAAAACGCACCTTGTACCTGACAGTAGATAATTTGGTTGTTAATATTTAAATCTTAACACCATTTTTTAATGGTGTAACATGGTCGTTCATGGACGCATTTACTCGACGGAAGATGGCCACAGTAGACAGTGAAATCTGATACCGTATTAAATGTATTACAGGTATCTCAGTGAAGTCAGGACATGTGCTTCTTAGCTTGCTAGCATATTTGTTTATAGCAGGCCTGCGCGACCTTTTATGTGGTGCAGGAAACTTCGGCAAAATCTGGTCTCCTTGCGGCCAACTTGACACTAAATACACAAAATTAAGGCTGAATATGTGTAAGTATAATTATTTGTATATAATTTTACCTGCACGTTCTGCTTTAAATCATGTGAAATGAAAGCACGTTGATAGTAATGGTAAGAATTTATGAAAGCATACAATTTACAATCTAAGCTAGTGTGTCACTGTTTTAGCACATTTTTACAAAGTAGTAATGCATTTCTCAGTAAACAAGTAATTCAGAAGCTTTCAAAATTGTCTTTAAGTTCTATTTCCGCCTTACCACAGAAAAGGTTAAAAGACAGATTCTCAGTTACTCAATTAATATACCAACTAATGCATTTATATAAAATTTACATATTAAAACACTAAAACTGCTCTGAAATGTTTTCGGTCCCAAGACCATCATCAGGGAGCTATATTTTCATTGCTAAAGTCATATTAAAAATAGTATATAGTTATATATAAAATAGTAAATAGTTGTATTAATCAGTGACTATTTTTAACCTTTTGGCGCCGGAATTTTTTTTTAATTTTAGCACACACTGTATATAAAATGTGAATAATACAGGAACCAAATATGTTAGAATTATGAAACAAACTGCATTTTTAAGAAAAAAAACGGAGAGTATATACCGTGTTTAAAATATTCAGTACCTATATTTGTTGAATAAATATATAAAATGCAACTTTAGAGGTTAGCGGTGCGATACGACCACTATAGTTGACATTAGGCGTCAAAAGGTTAATATGAATTTAGCAAGGAAAATATAGCTCCCTGATGATGGTCTTGGGTCCGAAACATGTCGGAGCAGTTTTAGTGTTTTAATGTGTAGATTTTATATAAATGCATTAGTTGGTGCATTAATTGAGTAACTCGACAACGTGCACGGTGTAACAATGAGAATACATTTTCTCAGTTCAGATGTCTTGTTGGGCCACATGGCACTCTTTCGCCATTACCCGCGAGCTACAGTTTGAGAAGTCCTGGTTTGTAGTGTCACGTAGACTGATGATAGACTCGGTGATTTATATATTTGTTTATTTCAGTAGTAATTACCGAAATTTTATCGACCGTCGAAACTTACATTTCTTGCTATATCTTGCTTTGGAGTCAGAATACAAATATATTAATTTTACTGTTCATATTAAATTTGTAACAGTGGAATGTTTACTACATAAGACCAGGTTTGACGTTAAAAGATATTGCTTGCCGCCCTCATGCTGTATTTATGTGTTTTATGTGCTCTTTACAGAGATTATTCCCCCTCTAGAACATGAAGTGTTTCTTTTTTAGGGCTCAGAGGGACATAGTTTACTGTGAGGTAGAAACTGAATCTTTAAACATGTCAGTTCATTCTAGCCTCCAGAGGGTTTGCGTAAGATATAGAAGTGTTTTTTAATGTTAAACAGACATAGAGGTAAAGCGTTTAGTTTTTTTTTTTGCACACTATTTTCAAGCCGATTTCGTAACTGTTAAAATCTTTTTGCACATTTTATATTAAACGTTCAGATATGACAGCCACTTTATTAAGTTAAACGTTCCCTTGCTAATTAACGCTCTTTGTGGCGTGTTATTGTCCTATGACGTTTTAACATGCAGAAGACAATTCTTTTAATTTCAATTTATTTAAACAAAGATTAAACAGCCCATGACCCGTTTCCTTTTGTATAAAGCGAACGAACAAATTACCTGTTACCAACCCTCTGTAACGGTAATAAAGAATGCTATGGCAGAAGACAGTCATAAGACTCAAAATGTTTATTATATACATAAAATTTGGTTACAACATGTTTCGGCCGGAATCGGCCATCTTCAGGTACTGCAGAATAACTAAAACACATATAAATATTGATTAAACTTTAAGTGGTTTGATTCTAAATGAGATCACATTTACATTGAAGGTATGATTTTAAGAGGGTTATATAGTGACAGAGTCTATATAACTCTTTTAAAACTGTATTTTCTAAGTATTCGTATTTTTTGTATTCTACATTAACCCACTGACTCATCCTGTAACAGAAATGAGTACCACGAATATTTTCTTGGGGGGGGGGGGGAGGGGGGGGGGGAAAAGGGGGCCGGGGGGAGGGGCTG
>Ga0131853_10025396_pt1 | contig 10678 bp, 7 predicted proteins | sample TergutLab28metaG_FD_92764 | JGI IMG/M metagenome (GOLD analysis project Ga0131853, IMG submission 92764) | Labiotermes labralis P1 segment gut microbial communities from Petit-Saut dam, French Guiana - Lab288 P1 (version 2) (version 2) | ecosystem: Host-associated > Arthropoda: Insects >... | reverse complement strand
AGAAGTTTGCTGGTTTTCCAAAGGACATGTTTCAGGGTGTTTGTTTGAACTTGGGGTGGGGAATTTTTGTTTTTTTTTGTGGGGGGGGGGGGCAGGGAGGAAATCCCAGTATCAGTATCATTTGATTTGGTGGGTTGGCTTGGTCTTAAGAGTGAGGGAAATATGTTCAGACAGCTTTAAAATTGATATATGGATTCATGTTCCATTTCCTGCCAACATGGCACCAATGATATAGATGCCCAAGATGACCTCACTGACTTGAGAACAGGGGGTGTGATGTTCCATGATTTCAACAGAAAGTCTGGGAAGTTATAGTATCCTTGATACTAGGCTATCCTCATTCAGTAACACAAGCTGTGGCATCTGTGATCCCCTTTGCAATTGCATACCTGTGTGAGTCACATTTTTCAGCACTTTCTGCCACCAAAGTAAAAAGGCGAGGTCATTGAGACATCACACATGACCTGTTGTCATGTCAGACAATTCCAAAAATTTCATCGTTTTATTGAAGCCAAAAAAAACTGTGGCCTTTTCTTTGGAATGTTCTTCTGAGCAGAATTAATGACTTTGTTTTGGTTTATTTTCACAATTTGGATTTACTACTTAAATTTTTTTAAAAGAAGTTGTCATTAATTTTTGCATAAAAATCCAAGAGTGTGAGAGACATAATTCTCTGTAAAGACTGCTTTTATATTGCATGTGAAAGGAATGATTTTCAGGTGTGTTAAAGTATGTAGAATTTTATGTGTATGTGTTTGGATGCATTTTTCTGGGCAAGGGATCCATAGCTTTTATCATATTTTCTAAGGGGTCCATGACCCAAATAGGTTGTAAGAACCGCTGTGTTAAGAGCAGGATATTGTGTATAAAATATTTTGCAGAAATGCTGAAAGATTACGTTTTGAGAAAGTCTAGGCAAAACATCATCAGGTGACCATGAAAGTTTCTTAAATACATTGTGCCTTATTACTTTGGAAAGGGTACTTGATTTCCTTTAGGATGAGACTGTTTTGAGATTAATACTTTTATTAGGGTCTCAGGTATGCTAATTTAAAAATACATTGCATTTTAAAGGGACAGTTTTGGGGGGAAAGTCAGTAAATTCAAAACCACTTGACTCATGGGTTCACAAATTAGCAGTGTAACTCAACTCTGCAGGGTCATGTTTCACCAGATTGGCATGTTAAGGCACCTCTGTATGGGGTTGTATCTCACATCATTTTATCGAAATATGTCAGGTGCAGTGTGGCCTGTGATTATTGGATATGTAACTACTTGTGTGCCAGTTGGCCTACCTCTGACCCTGTATATGAGAATTCTGACTCCCTCATTAAAAAAGAAGTGTTGGGTTTGGTGGGATGTTGTACTGTTTTTTAAGCTTACTGCTGCAGGCAAACATTTCAGTGACATAAGGAAGTTTCTTTCATTCATTCATTCCATTGGCATGTGTAGAATGTGATGATTCCTTGCCATTCTCAGGAGCTTCAGCCATTCCTCTCTTTTATGTACCCTTTCCTTCCAACCTTTTCCACCAGCTAGTCTTCCATCGTCCCTCACTTCATCTTGCCATCTGTTTCTTGGTCTACCTCTCAGCCTTGTTGCTTCCAAATTCATATATAATACTTTTTTGGGAGTGGTTAAGGTGCTGTGCCACAAATTGGAAGGTTGCTGGTTCGATCCCAGCTAGTGTTAGTGGATTTTTCATTGACATAAAATCCTTCCGATTGCACTGTGGCCCTGGGGTCGACTCAGCCTCTAACAGAAATGAGTACCAGGAGTATTTCCTGGGGGTAAAGGCGGCCGGTGCGTAAGGCTGACAACCTACCACCATCCTGTGCTGTCACAAAATCTGGGAACCTTAACTTCCTGGAACCCTCTGGGGTCCTCCGGGCCTGTAATGGGACTGCTTTACTTTTTTGGGAATTCTGTTTTCTTCCATTCTCTGTACATACCCAAACCAACATAATCTGTTTAACCTTATTGTCTCTGTTATAGTGGGTTTTTTAACCATTGCATACATTTCTTTATTGGTTAATATTCTCCAATATTTTTTTTCATTGTCATTCACTGGACCTAAAATCCTTCTATACACTTTCCTTTCAAATATGTTTATTTGCTTTCTATCTCTCTTTGTAAGTATCCAGGTTTCTGATGCATATGTTAACGTTTTGTGTATTGCTGTGTTTCTGCAAGAGCTTATTTGCTCCTGACAGTTGCTATAAAGACCTAAAAGGCTTGTGTTTTGTTTTTTAGTTACAGTTGGAAAATGAGAGATTAAGAAGAAAATTGGAAGTTTTAAGGCAGCAGCTTGGAGATGAAACAAGAAGGTAAATTGTTTTCTACATTTGTAATTTTGTACAAAATTTCACCTGCCCTTCAAACCAAGTGGTAATGATGTGCATGCCAGAGACACGTACCTTGAAAATATTTATTACATGGATTCCGAGTAGTATTAATACTGGCAAATGCAACAGACTTGCATTTTACAGGATTACTAGTATTTTGTACTAGAAGAGGAATGCAGCCCTGGTGTCCTGTACTGTAGTCACATTGCAAGTACTAGTTCATTTGCTTATAATGTGAATGGGTTTGATTTGATTACCAGGAGTGCCTCTCTTCACGTCTTGTTCACAAGTGTATGAGCAAGTAAATGACATAACATATAAGTGTGTGTGTGTATTCCTCTGCAAATTGTATGTTGTACAGTTATGTATTAATGAACCAAACTATACTGAAGCATCAAAAATAAGTGTCATGAATTGATCCCGTCATCTCCCTTGAACATTTCCATTTTAGCCTACTTCCGTATGTTCCCCTATGCTTGTCCACAGGAATGTTGCTAGTGATAACTGGCACTGGCGACAGACATTTCAAATTGGTTAGCAACACTTAAAGAAGCTGGAGGGGGACAAGTAGTAAGCAGAAAAATGTAACCTTGATGACAGTGATGCCTGCCATCTGTGGTACGTGTTTCTGCAGTTGTACTGTGATACATAGATTTCAGTACTATGAAAGAAACAACACACACAGTAGTAAAAAGTGCATACAGAATCACAGAATTTTTAAAGAAAATTGTATGGTGACTTATTCCACCAACACAATTTTTAATGCCTGATCTTTTGTCCCATTAAAGGCTGCAAAGCAAGACCATAGCAACTCACAACACAAAACTGAAAGGTTTACTCCATTTTGGAGTATAGTGAGCACCAAAGTATATTTGGGAGGAAAGCTTGCCATAGTGCATGTTCTGATAACATTATACACATAACATGGGCACACCAGGAAAGTACATGGACTAATATGGTTATGGCAGATCACAGTTGATGAGGACATGCCATGCACGTGCACAAAATACTCTGTTCTTGTGTTTCAGTCACTTTCTGTCTCTAACTTCGATAGTTGTCACTTGTGCTGTTTTGATGCGTCTAATCTAAGCACATTTTCATGATGTGGCTTTCCTCATTATCCTTCGTGTTTGTATACTGCAGATACAACCTCTCTGTTGTAAGGTAGATGCTGCTTTGTATTCGATATGTGTTGCATTAAAATCTCAGCCCGAAGACTGCTCTGAATTTATATACTCACAATATGCATATGATGAGATACCACCTGAACTTGGGTCAAGACCACTGTGTCCGACATTCTGTGCACTGTATTACTCGGTTTACTCTTATTTTGATATTGTATAGGATAGCCCATGTAATGTCTGCCAAACTGTATGTGGTGATTTATGGTTTGTTTTTAGTAAAAAATCTTGTATTAACATGAGCCACTATCTCGGACACTGTTCTCATTTCACCGGAGCTGACAGTAATATCATTCTGTGCATGACACAGACTGCCTAAGGAACCAACCTTTGTGTGTAATATGTTATCCTTCAGCTGAAGGAAGTGACTAGTTCAATTGAGTTTAGTATTTACACTGATAATTAGAGCTGCAAACAGGAAGACAGGATGTAATTTGTATCAAGCCAGTGGGAGCTGAGATGTCGAAGTGAATCAGATCGCCTTTCTTAAGTTCACAGGTGCAACAAAACTGGAAGTATTGTAACATAACATGCAGAAGGTTTCACTTTTGAGGGGTTTAATTGTGAGGTGTAAGGTGGAGAATATAAACCTTATTCATGTGGGTTTTGTTAAAATAACACAGTGCTGCCACAGGAGGACATTCTTGGAGAATGCCTCCTGCTTCCTTTCCTGTGGGGAATGGATCAGTTGCTACCAGTACCTGCTTAAGTAGAAACTATCGTTCTGTTTTATTTTGGGATGCAGCTTCATCTCTATTGCTTTCCTTATGAGCTGGTCCATGCATCTGGATTTGCTGGCCAGGATATTGGTTTTAAGGAGGATCCAACTGACAAGTTTAATGTCTTCCACACATGCAGATTTATCTGGATTGTACTGTCATATGGAATGATGGTTTTCATTGATCCTGATCTTGATTTTGTGAGAAGTTTGTCCAGTATGTCCTTCACATTCATGGTAGATGCTGTATGTATGGTTTAGAAATTGTGGTGCATGCAAAACAAAGTTCTATGTGTGATTAGCAACTTTCTGAGGTGCATACCACTCTGCAGTCTGTATGTGGCTTTCAGAATTCTGTACATAAATGATTCTGTTGCAGAATTATACAGGAATTAGGCAGAAGTGTTACTAATGATGACATTTAAAATATTCACAATGTGGGACAAGGTAAAGTGCAACAGAAGTATATGAGTCTTAAAAGTTTGTGCAGTGCAACTTATGACTGTTCAGTTGACTGATTTGCTGTTATAACCATAGCTAAGTAACATAATTGAAGGTCTGCTAGACAAGGCCTAGAATTTTTTTTTTAATGTTTTGTTGACCCTGCATCCTGGTACAACTCTGGGTAAATGGTCAACTTGATGCACAGTTACGTTATATAATACACTTATTGGTAACATACATTAAAATTAATCAATTAAAATGGGCAGGACATGGTATTTATATGGAGGAACAGAGTGCTACAAGAAGAGTTCTCATTGCAGTGGTAGAAGGAAGAAGACAAAGGGACAGGCTGAAACCAAGATGGGAAGATGGTGTGATGGAAGATAGGAAGTTGGGGGGAGAGAAATTGGAGGAATGCTGCAAGGAATAGAGACAGCTGGCAGAAGCTTCTGAAGAAGGCCTTGGCTCAAAAGGGGCTGTTGTGCCAATGATGATGATGATGAATACATTTATTGTTATAATCCTCTACATGTTTCGAGCAACTCTGTGCTCATCATCAGGAGGTCACATTGTATTAGTACAGCGTCTGGTATAGTATTCTCTGTAAGTGACCGCCCAGTGTGCAGGTTGAGTTCCTTCTCAACCTGCACACTGGACGGTCACTTACAGAGAATACAATACCAGATGCTATATTAGTACAATTTGACCTCCTGATGATGAGCACAGAGTTGCTCGAAACATGTAGAGGATTATAACAATAAATGTATTATATAATGTAATTGTGCATCAAGTTGGTCATTTATCCAAAGGCCCAGACTGACAACCATATATATGCATGTAGTGCTTATACATTATGCTAAAAAGCAATCTTGAAGGCCTTGCTTCTCTCTCTTACTCCATTAATCTTGCCAGTGTATATTTTCATGTTCAAGTGACCAATATGTTACTGCATAATCTGGGCTCACCAGTCACTGGGAGCTGGTATTGATGTTACAGTTTTTATGTGGCTAGTGATTTATGTATAAGTTTTGGTGAAAGTGCAGGAAGGAGAAGTTAAACCTAGAGCAGTCAACGAAGGCCCAGAGGTGGAATAGAGGTGTAGCTCTCCTGTTTCTCTAACCTTGGTGCTAGATGGGGATGAGTGGTAAACGCAACGACCTGGCCGCTTTACCCCCAAGAAAGAGAGCCGATTGTACATGAGAATGGGTGGGCCCTAGGGTTGGTGTGGATGGATGTGAAAAATTTCACCTGCCACCAGAATTCGATCCCAGGACTGTCCAGCGTGTAACAAATCGCTGTACTTACTATGCTGTCCCAGCCCATATGTAAGTTCTGGTGGAAAACATATTTGAGACAATTTTTTTTTTTAATATGGGTAAAAAATGGTTCAGTCGAATTGAAAAAAAAGTATAGCATATAGAAAAGCAGTATGGTAACTGCATGAAGATAATTTTGTGTTGGGGGAATTTAAAAAACAAGTAGAAATATCATTAAATTTGTTACTCTTCCACCAAGAACTGCTGAGGCAAAAAACCAAGCCTGGATACATTTTTCACCCAGATAGTACTCCAGAAGCTAAGTGATTCACTGAAAAGAAACCACATGAATTTTAGTAAATATAGCACGGCACGGTCTTTATAATACAAGTTCATCATCATCATCATGTATCTTTCATGGAGTTGGGCCACTTGTTGACCCGTTCTGGTCTCACGTATCCAGAAGTCTCTTTAAAGGTCTTCCATGATTCCTTCTGCCAGTTGGGGAGTAGTGTTTCATTACCCTGGGTAATCAATTTATAGGCATTCTATAATACAAGTTGCATAAGATAATGCATAAACAGAGAATAATTAGAAGGCAGGCAGGCAGGGTGTTTTTGAAGTGGCATAACAAGTTTAGTTCTTCTTGTGATTATAGAGTCCAGTACCTGGAGCAGGAGTTGCTCAGCATTCACTCAAAGGAACATGAGGAAACAACAACACTTGAGAAGGCAATTGAACAAGTGGAGGACAACTTGAAGAGAACCACTGTAAGTAGGTCCCTGAGCTGTATAAATATGCTTCGAAATGCATGAGAGAAATTTCGATATAGAAGTTGAAATTTCTTGATAGAAAGTTTAAGTGAGAGGCACTGGTGAGGAAGTAGGTGAAGCTAGTTGTGATCATAGGAACTTAACAGCACTAACTGTGCTCCATTTGTTAGTGTCTGTTAAAGCTAGACCACAATGCATGTATAAAGGCGTGTGTTCAAGCAGCACACATTGCTGTTTACAAACAGTGAGATTAGGGACACCACATTTGTCACCTTTTCTGTCTCTGTTCTCAGTACTGGTAACACCATTTGAACAGATAATTTGTCAGGAGCTGGCACTAGTGCATTGTAAGTCATGGTTGGGTGAGTGCAATTCTGCAGAGCAGCACTCTCACAAATGCATGGCAGAGACAAAAGGTCTTTCCAAGCACCTGTGCTGCTAAGTAAGCTAAGTAGTGTTAATAGCATTTTGACTAAGAGTAGACTGGCTAATAAACACTGAAATCTTGGCAGTCTCACCCATCATCAGTAACTGAGAAGTCTGCACATTTTATGTACATCCATGGTATTCTCTTGGTGATTGCTTTGGTGTTTCAAGCATGGCCACATGCAGAATAGGGGGAGCAGTCTAATGTTCAGTCATTGATTAATACTTTGGAACTACATTTAAATGTCTGGTGGTCAGTAATTGCAGTCTGTGTTGCTTAATCCTTTGGAACTGCAATTAAATGTCTGGCATGATGTGCAGAAGATAGGTATTTCAATTAGAGGATTTAATTTATGTAAACCCTTACAGAAAAAGCATAGTATAGTTTTCCTTCAGATTTAGTGGGTTAATATTAATTAGTCTCTTGATAAATTAACTCCATTAGAGTTTCAAGGATTATTCTTTGTAACATATTAGTCAGATGCCATTGGAGTGCTGGCCTCTTTCTACATTCTGTACTCTGACTTGTGCTGCCCTCTTTTGAACATCTGTGAAGCAGTTGTAATCCACCTGCTTTGCTTTGGAAGATAAAACAGCTGGTGTTTTGGTGGTATGCAATGTAGTGTACAGAAATAGATCCTTTATTTTTTTCTCTGGCATTGAAATGTTAATAATTTTTTGGGGGGGTTTCTATGCCTTGCTCTGTAGGAGTCATGTGAAATCTACAAGGACGGGATACAGTCACCTTGCCATCAAAGTGATAACGTCGCTCTAAAGCATGAATAAATGCCTTTCAAAGATTATGATTGTCTTTAAAGAAGCGGCCCATGTGCGATCATGCAGTTTGTGCAACTGTTTGTACAAACATGTTGATAATATGTGGTCTGGTTTGAGATGCTGCATGACAGGCTATCAAGATTGTGCTTTCTTTTTGAATAAGAGGTACAATCATTTCCAGTTATTTGGTTAGTTTGTATTTTGTTTTGGGTATTCAGCATGATTGCTAGTAACCTGCCTTTATATGGTGTCTTGTTTGTTTTGCAGAGAAGAGCTGTAACTGCAGAAAATTGTGTTTCCAAGTTGAAACAAGAACTGGACCTTGTCATGGTGAGTAGGCTGTATCAGCTATTCTGAAGCAAAACTTGGTCATGAATGGTTTCAGGTGCAAGTGTGGGGTAAATTTGCTGTTGATGCATTTGTTTTTGTATCCTTCACTCCCATATTAAGAATAGGGTAGAAGGCTTATGAGATCAGCACACTGTGTGTGTGTGTGCATGTGTGCGCGTGCGCGTGTGTGTGGTGGGGGGGGGGGCATGCGCCTTTAAATATTTGAACTACTGGACATATATATATACAAATTTTGGTTGGGATGTTATGGTATTAGAGACCATCCCAATCTTGTACTTCTTAATTTCATACCTGCAGTAATAACATGGCAAATGAATGAACAAGAAACAGCAATCACACTTACAACATGAAATCCTTTAAGATACAACACTTTTTGTATGTGTGTATGGCTGGGACCTTATAAAAAGTGCCTAAAATCATGGTAAATGCAAAATGCAGGAATATAAAATTGGCGTTTTATTGTAATTGTTAACAGCACTCACAATTCAGCTGTCATGTTCTGAACAGTGGCAGTTTGAGTCAGTGTGATGTGCTCTCTTGTCTGGAATGGTAGTCCAGGCAAGAGCTACATCCATTTACTCTGTTTTGGAGAGGAAGAAATGTGGCGATGATAAAAGTTCATTATCAGCTATTGGGAGTTTATGGTAATGTTGGTGGTAGTGGTTGGGTTGGGTAAGGGGTAGTGGCGATTGGTGGTGGTAATCCATGATGGTGGTGTCATTTCCATCTTACTTGGTTTTGTACCTTGTTTACCTATTTAAGACTATATTCTGTACATCAAACACAGTTTGCTTACCAGCCAGGTATTTCCACTGAAGCTGCACTGCATAATGGTGTCACACACACACACACTGGATGCATTGTAACAAAGGGAAGTTGCACTGCATAATGGTGTCACACACACACTGGATGCATTGTAACAAAGGGAAGTTGCACTTGGAGCTTTTATAGATATTGAGGGAGATTTTGATAGAACCACATTTGAAGGCTGCTGCACAGCATGGGCGTGAGAATACGTCAGCAGGTCAGCTGCGTGCTGTGAAGCAGAAAATCTAAGCCACATTTGCATGAAAACCTCTGGAAAGGTCTGTGGCCAGGGTCTGTCTGGAAGGGGGCATTTTATTGCCTCTGCTGTGGAGCATGGCCATGGACAAACTCCTGTGAGGACTCATGAAAATGGGCATTGAACATTGGGATATGCGGATTATACTGCTATACTAATTAGCTGAAAATTACTGAACACGATCTCAGAACTTCTTCAAGGGGCTCAGGGTATGCTACAGGAGTAGTGTGACAGAACTCAGTTGTCTGTCAATCCACAAAAGATGGTGATAATGCCATTCACCAGAAGGAAGGGTTTAAGGGGCCTAAAGGAACACCATCCTTCTCTGGACACACATTCAAACTGACTCCTGAGGTCAAATACCTTGCACTTGTTATGGACAGATTATTGGCATGAAAGGCACGGCTGAGTAATGTGATGACCAAAGACTGTGGGGCTTTCTGGACTTGTAGGGGCACATTTGCTAAAACTGGCAGTCTGACAACCAAAGTGGTGTACTGGACATACACAATGGTCATCAGACCTATGTTGACCAATGGCTTCACAGTTTGGTGGCCTGGGGTTACATACAAGGTCAGCAGGGTGGAACTCAGTAGGTTACGTAGATTAGCCGGTCTGGCTATAACAGGGGTGATGAGAATGGCCCCAGCAGCTGTAGTGGAGGTCCTTTTGGTCCTCTGTCCTCTTAATGTGATGACTGAGGCCAAGGCACAGGCAGAGGTCAACAGACTAATGTGCAGCAAGCAGTGGAGATCTAAATCCACAAATTATGGGTATGGTAGAAAATCTTGGGACATGGAGCTGAATCCTTTCTACAGATGTGGACTGACAGGATGCTACCAAGCTATGCATATGACAAGCCGTTCATTGTCACATTCCCCAGCAGTGTGAGTGGCAAAAGGGGTTGAAACCGGACATGGAAAGGGGCCGTTCTGGTATACAGGTGGGTCCAAAGCCAATAGAGAACAGGTGCTGTTGTGTATAGATGGGGCTTGAGAAGGGGGCACAGTTTCAGTCTTTGGGATCCATACCATAGAATTCCAGGCTGAAATATATGCCATTAAGACTTGTACAGTGTGGAATATAAAAAAAAAAAAGCCATGCAGGTAGTAACATATTGTGTCTGATAGTCAAGCAGCCATTAAGGCCTTAGGTAATTTCCAGATAAACTTTAAATTAGTCTGGGACTGCCATCAGTCCCTGGTAATACTAGTGGAATGTAACAAAATACAGATGGTGTGGGTGCTGGGTAAAAGGTAAAGTTAAAGTTTACCCTGTAACCTGCCATGGAGGCATTGGGGCGGGTGGGGGGGGGGGGGCGGTGGGGGCATAACTTTGCGGTTT
>Ga0131853_10025395_pt1 | contig 10679 bp, 4 predicted proteins | sample TergutLab28metaG_FD_92764 | JGI IMG/M metagenome (GOLD analysis project Ga0131853, IMG submission 92764) | Labiotermes labralis P1 segment gut microbial communities from Petit-Saut dam, French Guiana - Lab288 P1 (version 2) (version 2) | ecosystem: Host-associated > Arthropoda: Insects >... | reverse complement strand
ATTTAAGATAATAACAATTTTAATGTTTTAATTATTGGATTTTAACATTAATTGATATTGGTGCATTAAGTTGGAATAAAAATACTAGAAATCAAAAAATGCACGGTGAAAACATCAAAAAAAAAAAACAATACAAAGGTTGTTTTTCCATGGCAACAATGTGTATGAGCATTCGCCACAGCGCTAGGGTTTGCGTGCGTTGCTTGTCTTGCTTATTTTACGTATCGACGTATATTTTTGTTGTTTTGTTGTTTTGTTGTTTTGTTGTTTGAAGAAGGACACGCACTCCGATATAGACAGAAGGATTTGCTTGAGAAAGATGGAATTGTTAGCGGACGCTGGACAAAGCAATAATAAAAAATAGTCTTGTTACATTGTTTAATACGAAGCGTTTATTTACAACAGATACAGCTTATAAACTTGCTGAACACCAACAAGAAAATAAACAACTGCAATGAAGCATGATGGGTATTTACTGATGAAGATGTTGTAACACAAACTGTGAACAAGCAACGTCAGTTTATGATCAGTGGTACAAGAAGTTGGGAGCCGGGTGGACATACAGAGGGTTGGCGTGGGAATACGTAATTGGGGCCGCCACGACCTTCTTCACGGGTACTACCACTTTTTTCAAAACCGTTGCAGGGTGAGTAGCGTGTCCGGACTTCTCGACGATAGCATGGAACCCGTTATGATGATCAGCGGTGTAGTGTACAGTGCGGGTGGTGCCATCAGGTTCTACCAACTTGTAGTAGCCTTCAACTTTATCGCCGTCACGTTTCTCAGCCTGCTCCTTGATGTCGTGTGTGTGTTCGTCTTTTACTCCGTACTTGAATTCGTAATGAGGAGGAGCCTGAAATTATTCAAAGTAATACTTACTTACTCCATGGAGCTGAGTCCTTCTTGAGAAGCGAACCGGCTCTCAACTGGTCAAGAAACTCCCCGAATTTTATTGAACCCGGAAGTTCATTACCGCATTTACAAGTGCCCGCCACCTGTTTTTATCCCGAATCAAATCAATCCAGTCCATGCCCCCCATCCTGCTTCCTGAATATCCATCTTAATACCATCCTCCTCCATACGCCTGGGTCTTCCAAATGGTCTCTTTCCCTCAGGTTTCCCCACCGACATCCTGTATACACCTCTCATGTACCTCTACGTGCTACATTCCCCGCCCATCTTATTCTTCTCTATTTCATCGCCCGGACAATGTTGGGCGAGGAGTACAGATCATTAAGCTCCTCATTATTTAATTTTCTCCACTTCCCTGTTAACTTGTTTCCCATTCCAAATCATAGGACTGGGATGTATTGCAGAAGATCGTAGAATGTTGTGCACATGAAACAGTTGGGAAAGCCGTCACTTTTTGGAAAGCATGAACGGTAGATATTAGGACAAGGGCCTCTGTAAAGGATAATAATATTATGGATCATAATGGGACAAGAGGGTGGGGATTGAATTCATCTGGCTCAGGATATAAATGAATCGTAGACTGTCGTGGTCATGGTTATGAAATTTTGTTTTATGAAAACAGGGGTTCCTTGACCACCTGAAAAACTGAGAAACTCTTTGCTTCTTACGGAGAACTTTGCTCAGTAGTAGTAGTAGTAGTAGTAGTAGTAATCTGTAACATACTTAAAACGAAAATGGTAAGAATTTATTATCGCCTAAGCCCGACACGCTATACAGTGAACTTACTCATATTTTACGAGATTTAAGGGTTCCGTCGCGGTGCAGCAGACATCTTCGCTCTTCTGAGATGTTACACTGCGTATGTTGGTTTGTCAAAGACGTTTCTGGACACCGTATCGGTCACGTTTTAAGGGGCCAAGATGAACATAAAGTTTGTTTCTTTGTCGGACAATTGGACCCTTGAAGATGCGACCGATCATCTGTCTCCAAACGTCGGTAAGAAACTAACCAACTTCACCAGCGACGTATCCGTCTTCTTCTTCAGGGATCAAGATGTCCAAGAAGAAAACCCCTTTTATACATCTTGGCCAGTAAAGAGGAAACCGACACGCTGTCCCGAAAACGTCGGTGGCAAACCAACCTACTTCAAAATCCCAGAAGAACGAAGATTTTTATTACATTTTATCGGTTTCTAATGTCGCCTAAGCACGACCTTGACCTAGGATCTACAAAAGCTGTAGCACTGTCAGTAACGTGACTCAACGCTTTCAACAAGGTGACTCAATACTGCTCACTGCAGCACTTACGTAGTGTTCAACTTCAACAGTCTCGTGGTGGGCCAGATGTACAGGGTGAGCAATGGCTACGGCGGGATGAGACACCGCTACTTTGAGTGGAGAGTAGTGGTCTAGCTCTGAGACGGGTGTAGCAAGCGAAGAGGCCGTCAGTGTGGCCAGAAGTGCGGCGACCTGAAACTGATTTAACAAAAAAGTTGGCTAAATTACAGGGCACTGCACAGATATGTTAAAAGCTGCTTCATACAACGTGGTACAGTGCAACGAAATTAAATTTCTGAAGTATGTTGGTTACTATACATAACACCAGGTTTAAAATTCAAGTTCTCTCCCTGGTGCTCACATAGCTTTTATGTGTTTTTTATGTATCTCAGAACAAACAGCGATGTTTTTCTTATACGTAATTAACAGAGTGGTTTTGTGTAACCGAAGTGGAAGGCGTTTACTGCGCGGTATGCGCTGAGTCCCTATAACAGACGCATTTCGTCTTCAAAGACTTAAATGTGCTTAATCTATTCTGATGTGGTAAAACGTAGTACAGGCTTATGTAAAATGTAAGTAACTAGCAAGTACTTGGACTGATGGAACAGTAAAAGATTAAATGTTTAAATATTGTTTATTTCGTGTGAATTGAGTAATAATTTTGTACATATTGGGGATAAAAAAAATTTAAATTTCTCGTATGAAGTAAAACAAACTTGGATTTGAAGTTACTGGTCAGTCTACAATTGCATTTATTTGGGGATAAGGCCAGTTGAGAACGATGTGTCAGGAATGGAGCAAAGGTCATGTGAGTGTTGGTTACACCGTTTTGAGTAAATATGTAATAATATTCTTATGTTTTTAATCTTTCATTATTTGCATTACGGAGTCCAAAAGCGGGTTTTTTCTGGATGAAAATATCTTTTACTCTAATTTCTTTAGTGCATCTAATATTTTCTTAATACACACTTCGGATAGTTTTTTGACAATAATTTTCACCCTCAATATTTTTTTTTTGTATTTCCTTTCTAACAGAAGTACCCTTCTTGAGAGAGTTCAGCTAGTGAAGGAACTCCCCATCTTTTGAGACATATAAGTAAGCAAGTTCATTACCTTATCACGAAAACGCAATAATGGGCACTATACTGTATTGGGCGAACTTTACAGTGCCTCCAGGATTTCAAGACGATGATTGAAACTTCTTAAGGTATATACATTTACATGTACAAGATTGACATACTTGTGAGCGACATAAGAAAATTTCCGTATGGGTAGTACACAATGCGTTGTTTAGGAGGATTTCTAGGTGCAGGAATACTAAGAAGGATTTCTAGATGCAGGAGTACTAAGAAGGATTGTTAAGTGCAGGATTACTAGGGAGGATCTTGATGGAGGATTAGGGCTCGTTATGGCATTTACCCTGCAGTTGGCCCAAAATTATGCAGCCGATTTTCTTACTTGTACTGTAGCACATTATGTTCTTTACGCGCAGTAGCTCATTAGCACGGCACGCACACTGATTGCGTTAAAGCTAAAGGGGGTACGCGGTGGTACAGTTGGTTTGGGCAGTACACTACAAGCCGGAAGGACGTAGGTTCTATTTACGGTAGGGTCATGCAGATTTTTCATTTACTTAATCCTTCCGGCCGCAGTATGGTCTTGGGATCGACTCAGTCTCTAACAGAAATAAGCACCAGAGATATTTCCAAGAGGTAAAGGTGGCCGGTGCGTGGGGCTTAAAACCTTGCTACCTTCATGGGCCAATTTTCTATAATTTCTGGGAATCTCAACCTCTTGGAGCCCTAAGGGATAAATTATAGGAATGTATCAAATTTAGATCAGATCTGATGATCTGTCTAATCTCAAAAAAAAAACTGGTGATCTGTGTACTTTAGCTTTATACTGTTCCGACATGTTTCCAGGTTTCTCTAAAAGTAATTAATACGTGTTTGCCTCGATCATTCTAAAAGTAGACCGCGAAAACGCAAAACTTATATCTTCTTAAAATAAGTATCAGTTTCACCTAAATGTTATTTAAATGCCCAGTTCCTACCTCACATTAAGTACACCGCTTGTCCTTTAGAGACTAACTGGTTAATGTTATTTAGGGCAATAACTACTTGTTATTTTAAATTTAATAAAACCTGCATAGGCTAAGCAAACTCTGGATAAATATCAGAATTTGCAGTAGTAAAGCAAATAATGTAGACCTATGAACTAACCATTCTGCATTTTCGGGTTAAGCTACATGTTATCCAAATGTCGCTGCGGACATTTAAAATGTTAATTTAGAAATTCGCCGGTAAAGTATGGCGTTAGTTAGAATATCACATATGATCGAAGGAAGCTCTGTCATCTCGATATTTACGAATTTAACTTCGCTTTAAATATATACGTACCGTAAAGGTAACCATTTTCTCTGTTACTACACACTGTATCCCTGAACACTGAATGACTCACTTGTGAATGCTCCATGCAGAGAATTCGATCTGTATATATACGTGGTACACTGTCCCTTAGCAGGTTGGTAAAAGGTGAAACAGATGAGGAACGCCTCCCCGAGCGTCGTAAGGCACTGCCCTGTTTCATTTACACTTTTATTTTCTCTTACTCTTAGTGTCGATACTTCGGTTACATAAATCCATTTACGGATATGTCCACACCGTACTGCTCTATACGAATGTTTAGATAAATGTCTACAGCCAGATATCTGATGCTGCTCTACTGTATCAAGTAAACATTAATGGTTTTCGTTCTTATAATGCATCACAATGTGACATGTGTGCGTCAGACTTTTTTTCTTTAAGCTAGTCTTACTCATTAAGAAAGTTCAGGATTTATGTAAGGTGATCCTACTTGTTACCGTGAGGATTGGCATGTCAAGTGGGTACTGGAAGGTTTAACGTGGAGGGGACTTGTTATTCGTATTTGTTCTAATTTTTATTATTGATATATTTAGACTTTCCCTTTCTCTTTGGCTGTGCAGGAGACGTAGTTTCAGACACACATACACACACACACACACACACATACACACACATACACATACACACACACGCACACACACACACACACATACTCACACAGACACACACACACACACACACACACACACATATATATATATATATATATCTGTGTGTGTGTAATTCTTGTAACAAATTAGTCTACAGTGACAGAACTTTGCCTCAGGAAACGTCTGGTTACGGCAAGTAACAATGAATGAGGCAGACGTCACCCTGCTGGTTAAATGAATGGTTCCGGAGTGTGGGTTTCAAACTACGTATTGAAGTCACTTTCTTGAACTGAAATATAAAAGAATGTCGTTCGCAAATTATGTAACAATTTACAGAATGTGTCAAAATATATGCAGGATATCATGTCTGTTATGTAAGTGTAGTTTGTTTGTTTTTGTGCAGCTTTAATCTTTCTGCCCTGCCTGGAAGCATGTGAACTTTATGTTGCAATGGTTTAATGTGACTTATGTGACTTAATGCAATAACTTTCAGGTCTTATTCATTCTGTCAAAGTTAAAAAGTTTCTGAAATAATGACAATTTGAATGCCAGTTGAAATTCCATGACGTCTTCACAAATTGTAATTTACTGACACCTTGACGTAGGGGCCAAGAAAACTTCTTGAAGCTTCTGAGGCATGAAATTTATTTACACAATATTTAAAGGATAAATTCTTCACAAAGAACACATTCTGTCCCCATTACAAAGGGCAATCATTTAATAATCTTGAGGGGAAATAACCGTTGTTTATTCTGAGAATTATACGACACGCATACTGCGAGTACATACACTCTGTGTGGAAGTGAAAAGTCCTTTAATGTTAGTGGTACCTACACTATTCATTGTGCTCTAAGCGGTAAGGCTCAAACAGAAATATCTGATGATAGTCAGCATGAAATACAAGTTGTAGGAAAGTACCATTCTTACAATGTGCCATTGTTCGCATGAAAGTTAATAGTACTGTATAAATTTGAAAGAAGGCCAAATGTGAACAAAAGAACTATAAATGTGTCAGAATAAAGAAAGCTGTGTAAAAGACGTTGAAAGTTTAGTGCTGAGAAAGAAACTTTGGACAATGAATGGGGCGCCGAAAGGAAAATAAAAGATATGTATTTTTGGTTGTAAAGCTAATTTAATTTCAAACGGTATTATAAAGGAATGCAGCAATTTTGGATGTATATATCACTGCGAAAAAAAAATGGCAGGTCATATGTGAATAACCAGTGTGTGGGCCGACGGCAAATTTCAAGTTAGTCGTGTGTTTCAGGAGTGACTGAAACATTTCCGTAAATTCAGAATTGCTGTCCTTCCAAATGAGAACAAATTTGGTCATTCTGAAACACAGAACATGATCTTTTAGTTCAATCCGCAGGCTAGGTCCATATTAAAGGTCTGAATAGTAATCTGTGAACGTTCTTAGAAATACATATGCAATTTAATTTGAACCCATCTGTACATCTGGATTGATGGGATAAAATTAAGTTGAAGAACAAGAGTATTGGTACAGATGGTATCGAAATGTTCTGAGTATGTACTCGCTGTAAGCTATGTACACGACACAGAATCTAATTGTTGTGATTGTTTTTGCTCAGCACGAATGGATGGACCAAGAAGATTGGGCCTAGTCTTCGTGAAGACTTAATTTCAGTTATATATAAACTAAGTACAACTGGTACCAGGTCTTTCCCAGGGTAAAGTGCGGCCGGGGCGTGCTGCTGACCTCTCACCCACTTCTAGTGCCGCGGTTATGGAAGAGTAGAGCTATACCTCTACCCACCCTCTGAGCCACACCGGGCCTGTAACGGGGTCAATTTACCTTTTTCATATATAAATTAAGGTTGTTGTTGTCGCAGCACGTGCATATTTACGGGACTGTTGGAGGAGGTTACTGGTTTCCAAATAGCGCACTTAAACACTGTTTTACTGAATAGCTCTCTTTGATTATTTTCAAAGTGAATATTAAAAAAAATACACTCCTTCAGGTATGTAAGAACTGCAACATGAAGCGGTTGAAATGCACATCGGAGTAGCAAATTTCAGTTTTCACGCAGTAAATACCGCCTAACATTACTTTCTTCGCAAGTCTTCGAAATGTGTTGCTCTAGTAACTTGTCCAGATACTTATTTTCGTCAGGGCCTGTAGCAGCAAAACTTTGCAAAAAAATATGCCTGCTACCTTCGCCACATTTATCTCACTGTCTGTCCGTCCATTCGTCCACTGATGACGAAAAAATACAGAAATTAAAAAATAAATTAAATAAATGCTCCATCTGACAAAACTGTATGATTATTTTATTATTTTCTATTATTGGCTACTATTTCCGGCCTCAAAAGGCCATCATCAGGCCAATATTTGCAAAAAGAAAAAAAAAACTTAAAATGTTGGTGATGAACTTTTGAGGCCAAAACTAATAGCGATAATAGAATAATAATAAAATAACCATATAGTTGTATCAGACGGATTTGTACAGTAAAACCAACTAGATGCCAAATGTTTCAAATTTATTTTATTTTGGAATGACACTCTATGTGTTTCGGAAGGTCTCTCCGTCCATCATCAGGAGTTCAAGACTGTACATACAGCAACAGGCATTTGTCAAACAGAAACTGCTGTCTGCTTGCTAGCGGGTAAGAGATGGAACTGCAGGACTGATGATGGACGGAAAGATCGTCCGAAACTTGTACAGTGTCATTCCAAAATAAAATAAATTTGATGCATTGGTGCATCTAGTTGGCTTTCCTGTAGAAATAATATTAAGATGCACGGTCCTATGAACGTCAAATGTATCAGACGGAGTACATATTCAATATATCTTTTAATGTACTTTAAAGAAAACGGGATATCCTCTATAAAAAAAAAACTAGAGAAATTCTGGACAAATTTTGTGTTATCTGTTTACTAAAACTTTTCAGCATGTTGTGTAGAATCAGACAAGAACGCCTGTCGTATATGCGTTTCTGCACGTATATGAAATGCGACTCGCATGCAAGTAGCACGGAACTCGCATGTAATTTGCTTATTATTTACCGAATTGTTCTCTAATTTTTTCAATCAACTTTGTAGAACAGAACACAGCACACATTTTCGAAAGAATAAATTCCTTTGTATGTCTGAATATTTGACATCACTAAGCCAGTCTATCTATTGTGCCAGATTTTTAGAATATCTTTACACTTCCTAAGTTTTGTTAAAGACAAAGAGAGCTTCTTGTACGAAGGGAATCTGATCTACACGTACAAACAGACACTGCTCTCTGAAGAGCCATATTGATTATGTACGGTGTTTGTGTGTGTTCTTCTCTGTGAAGTGAAATGAGCTATTAAAATAGTTTAAAAAAACTGTTCTTTTTTTGCACCAATGTTTCATTTTATTTATTTATTTATTTATTTATTAGCAATGATAAAGAATACAATCTATAAGCTAATGTGATGATTATAGGAAGTACGCTGCGATACCACGTATTTCAACGACGTGGTAGGTTATTCATCCAGCAATGTCACCTGAGCTGCCTTGCAAGAATGTTTCATTCCACTAACTTGAATGAGGCTCCGTATCAAAGCAAGTCACGACTGGCCGACAGTTCCTGGAGCGGGACTTTGCTACTTGGAGTTAGTCATAAAAGCAGCGTCAGCATTTGTTCGTTGTAGGTTATTGAACTACTTTTTCAACATTTCACATTTCATAGCATAGTACAGCGTGTAAGTAAGCGGTTGTTGTTGATGTGAGGCATTATCCGGGATTTTTATTGGAGGAATGATTTAGGCAGGTTTTCACCCTTTTTATAGGGCACGTAGGCCCTAAGGGTGAGTAGAGGTATAGCACTACTCTTTTCTAGGACCTTGGCCACTAGATGGGGATGGGGAGTCAGCCCCACTCTCCGGCCGCTTCTACCCCTAGGAACGACCCGGTATCCAGTTCCGGTCTGGACGGGCGGAAAATCTCGTCCCCACCGAGTTTTGATCCCGGACCGTCCAGTCCGTAGTCATTCGCTATACCGACTGAGCTACCCGGGAGGAAATAAGTTAAACCGCAGAAAATTCAGTGAGTGTAGTGCAAATTCCAACCAATGACTTAACTGGACAATTCTCGAATACAAGTCAGATGCGTGTCCGCTTGTGCCAAACAGCTGAGTGGTAGGTGTATAACAGTGACTGATTTATCTGTTAAAAAATTGTAAAGGTCTAACTTTTCTGATGCAGTTAAAAAGTCAGGACAGGTGTAACTGAGATATCACGAAAATTTCCTATTAGAAATTGTTCTATTTAATATGTACCTATGAAGGGTATACAGAATTCCAATTCATGTGGTGAAAGGAAATGGCAGGCACGAGCAATGAATTGCATTTGTACATTAAAAAAAACACAGACAAGAGATTTCCAATGTGCGAATTGTCGACTAGTGAGATATCTAAGGCTAATTTCGTATAATTCATTTCACCGTCAATTTACATTTGGCCTTTTTTAGTCAAAAATTTTAATGTATTCGAGGACACAATATCAGTTGCGGTTAGCCAACTGTCAGTTTTTTTTGTCACTGGATGACATTGCTAAGGCCTTGAGTGTGCTATAATTCTGAAAGTTTTCACGTTCTCCGAGCCGTTTGTTAGATAATAAGTAAACAGAAGGCAACTTTTTTTTTTCGTAACAGGTTTCGGTAATAGCTAGCCAATTATAAAATTAACTTTCCTCTTGATTTAACCATAGCAGAAACAAATAGAGTGTTGCGCAACAGACCATATTGGACAACTGTCAATGCATAGACGTATTTATGGAGGAGAATGATGCTGCTGTTGCCGATCCCAAGGCCACGCGGTCCAAGGCGTGGGTCTACGGCCTCTCGCTTGCTGGGATTGCGGGTTCGAATCCCGTCGGTGGATGAATGTCTATCTCTTATGCGAATATGTGTTTTGACGTAGAGGTCTCTGCGGTGGGCCGATCACTAGTCCAGAGGTGTCCTATCGAGTATGGCGTGTCTAAGTGTGACCTCTAAGCCTCAACAGTGAGGAGGCCTAGGCCCACGAGGGCTGTCGAGCCATGAAAAAAATATTATAATCCGTTTTTTATTAAAATATAACCAACTAATTGCACCAATATGTGATACTAAAATCTTATTTACACATTAAAACACGTCACTGGGTTAAAATAATTCCTACAACTCCAACATGTTTCAGTCTGTCAAGACCATCTTCAGGGAGTTTTGTTGTGCCTTATTTTGAAGCTGCTAATGCTTCTATGCTTAATATATATGGTACTGCAGCAGCATGTGTGTAATCAATATACCGTGTAACATTAATGTATCGGGAGTATTGTATTCAACGACGGGGTTAATACTCCCGATACACTAATGTTACACGGTATGTTGATTACACACATGCTGCTGCAGTACCATATATATTAAGCATAGAAGCATTAGCAACTTCAAAATAAGGCAAAACAAAACTCCCTGAAGATGGTCTTGACAGACTGAAACATGT
>Ga0131853_10025392_pt1 | contig 10680 bp, 8 predicted proteins | sample TergutLab28metaG_FD_92764 | JGI IMG/M metagenome (GOLD analysis project Ga0131853, IMG submission 92764) | Labiotermes labralis P1 segment gut microbial communities from Petit-Saut dam, French Guiana - Lab288 P1 (version 2) (version 2) | ecosystem: Host-associated > Arthropoda: Insects >... | reverse complement strand
CACACACACACACACACACACAAACACACCGCAAACACACACACATACACACACACACATACACACAAACACACACGCAAACACACGCCCAAACAAAAAATGCACACATACACACATATACAATCACATAAAAACACACATACACACAAACGCACACAAACACACACCTAAACACACAAAAATACACACAAAACACACAAACACATACAAACACACACTAACATACACTCAAACACACACACACACACCCAAACACTAAAACACACACAAACACACACAAACATACAAACACACACAAACGCACAAACACACAAAACACAAACACACACCCAAACACACAAACACATACACGCAAACACACATGCAAACACACACACACACACGAACACACACACACACAAAACACACAAACACATGCCCAAACACAAACACACATACAAACACACAAACCAACAGGCACACACACAAACACATACACACAAACACACATCAAACCACACACAAAACACAAACACATGCACACACAACACACAAATACAAACACACTCACCCAAAACACACAAACCCACACACGAACACACCACAAACACACACGCAATCACAAACACACACACACACACACACACACACACCAAACACACACAAATATACTCAAACACACACAAACTAACACACACACACAACCACAAACACACACCAAACACACACAAATATACTCAAACACACACAAACACACGCAGACAAACACACACTCCTTTTTAAACGCAGAAGTTCCCCATATTGAAGAAGTTACGGAATAAAAGTTTGAAAACATTCCATTTAAGTTGATATGAAAGAACGTATTCCTAATTTTATCTAAGTAAGGAAACTACGATATTAATAAAGAGAAACGGTTTAAAATTAACAATAAATCAACCACCCTTTATAGAATCCCATAACTTAGAACGCAGATGAAGATTAAATTGATGAATGATATTTTCCACGCTTGCACGGATCAGGGGTACAATCTGTTATTCGGGTTTCAGTTATATCGAATAGATAGAATTTTGATAATAAACATCGGATTAGTTGCATCTTGTAGGTTTCTTTCTCTTCACCCAAAGAATAGATAATTTCGTAGTAACACTCTCGAAGCTTGCATCACAAATAGGTATGTATTTCACTGCGAGTTTGTCAATTGGACATAAATGACCATTCTGAAATATGTTCGGAGTGACTGTAGGTAGCACAACAAATTGTGACGAGTCCCGAGTGACGTACTACGAGTACGGTAGGTCTCAAAATTGGGTACGTTTACCATTTAACTTTTCATAATTATCAAGCATGTATCGTATGCCACGGGACGTACACAGTGCGAAAAGAAAGTGAAAATAAAACAGAATTAAAAACAACAGCTCATAAGACAATACCTGTATTAATACTTTCCTGAAAATTGTTGCCGACGGACCGAGTACACATATTGTAGCTGATATGTCAATTTTGGAAACATCTGAAAAATTCGTCTTTAGTGGCATCGAATTTTGCCTTCATATTCGTTTGATTGTCGACAGTCGTCTTAAATCGGCAAACTTTCATTTTCAATTCCAAACTTGGAGACAAAAGAGACTCCGGTGGAGACCACTCAGGGTAATAATGACCAACACAGTATGATGAGCATTGCAACCCAATTATTAAATAGAAATTTCCTTATATTTGTCATCATTAGTAGTAAGCATGACACTTGGGGAACCTATGACGTCAGTCACGTGATGTACACAAACATGGAGGCGGGGTTAATGACCTCTGGACCGGGACATGCAAACAAAATGACGGACGACATTGCCTCCGGCGGTCACGTGATATAAACTACGGCGGATGACTTAATTATGCCAGTGTGGCGCCTTAACCTAATTTTAACTTCTGATATGTAAACAAATATGGCGGATGAACTAATTATGCCAGACAGTGTGGCAGTTTAACCTAACTTCAAACTCCGATGTGTAAACAAATGACGTAGTAGGTAAACAAATATGGCGGATGACCTAATTATCCCAGACAGAGTCGCCTTAACCTACCTTTAACCTTTGGTAAGTAAATAAATAAGGCGATGGTCACGTGATGTAAACATATGACGTAGTATGTAAACACATATGGCGGATGACCTAATTATGCCAGAGAGTATGGCGCCGTGTACGACCAGACAGCTTGGCGACTGCTGCTATTTTGAATGACTGCTAAACTAAGTTTAAAGTCCGCCATTTTGAATGAACGCCATTTTAAATTTTGTGCTAACCTAACTAAATTTGAATTAGTGCATTCTGCCATTTTGAGTATGGCTACCAGTGCGGTACTTTTAAAAATTGTGCTAACTAACATTAAATTTGAAATGGCTAAAACCGCATTATTTTTTAATTTGTGTTAACCTAACTTTAAATTTGAATTGGCGCTTTCCATCATTTTACAATATGGCTACCACCGCGGTATTTAAATTTGTGCTAAGCTAACTTTAAATTTGAATTGGCGCTTTCTACCACTTTTACAATACGGCTACCAGCGCGCGAGTTATAAATTGAAACCTAACTTTAAATTTGAATTACTGCCTGCCGTCATTTTAGAATATGGCTACCAAATCGGTAGTTTTAAATTTGTGCTAACCTAACTTTAACATTCTGTATGATATACAGGCCATACTGCTTGTCGCCTACTGCCGTTTCGAATTGGGCTGATGTAAACAAATATGGCGGGTGCGGTTAATGACTTTGACTTAATTATTTTGAATGAGCGCTAACTTAAGTTTAATGTCCGCCATTTTAGTATATGACTGAATGAGAGCCATTTCCAAATTTTGTTATTATCTTTTAATTACCGCCTGCTGCCATTTTGAGTATGACTACTACCGAACTATTCAAATTTGTGCTAACCTAACTTTAAACTCCGCCATTTTATAACATGTGTACTAGCGCGACAGTTTTAAAATTGTGTTGACTTAACTTTTAAATTTGAATTGGCGCTTTCCACTATTTACAACATGGCTACCGTCGCGGTATTTTTACATTATATTTTTAGATTAATGGCGTCCCAACACAAAGAATATTTCGACGGGAGCACCAGTTTTACCGACGCGTATGACTATTTACAAGCTAAAGCTGGAAATTCTACGTGGCTGATGGAGTTTACTCCTAGTATCGAGGGTTCTGTGAAACGTATTGCTGCGGATCTTGCATACATTGGCTTTATGTTGCGCAATTTTCGGTGATTTTGCCTTGTACATAGGTGGTAAATTATTATCTCACCCCGATTTAATCACTATATACATCGTTTGCCACCCTCAAAATTGGTCCTCGGATATTTCCGTTTTGTTACAAATACAACCTACTCCTGCTTTTTCTGTAGGCCGTTTAGATTTTTTTTATTCATTCTCGAATGCTGCATATCGGGAAAAATGATTCATTATGTTATGAGGTATGAAGTAGAATTTAGAGCTCTCAGAATTGTTTTAAAGAAAGTGCTCAACCGTGTGGCCCGCGTTCTAATATATATTTAACTCCCTACATATGGTCCACTTTTGAATATTATTGCGCAAATTATGCAATGATCGTACTACCAACGCATACCTCAAGCGATAAAATTGTATACGTACGTCATTACCGTGCTGAAATAGGCGGTGGAAGTTCTCGGCTTTGTGGACAGTGCGTATGCATTACTAAGAATCCTCGCACGTTTTATGATTTTGGCTGTAAAAAGCCTTAAAAGTGTACTCCGTAGTTTGTTGTATCAGCCCCTTCTTTAAAATCTGCTGCCTCTGAAATTATGTTCGGCCTTTATAATAAACAAATTTCCGTTCCGTTAACATAACCACGTTTTAACAGTTTGAAATTTATGAAATCCCTGAAGATACCCTATTAAATATTTTATTGTCTTAACCATAAAGTCCTCATTGAGTCACGACTCATACCAGGCGTGAAGATTGGAGATCTTTCTGGTCCTGCAGTGTTAAAACAGAATAGAGTGGTTCATTCTGGTAACGTTCAAAACAAATACACCATAGAATAAAATGTACGAAATTGGTAACTCGCAACATACCCTGTCAGTGTACTGTACGGTATATCCATATCTTGAGTGAGAACACCCAAGTGCATCTAAGTAAAAAGATTAGTCGCGGCTGATAAACTCGGCAAGTGCCTACATAAACAGACAGGTGATCAAATGCGGGAGGCTCCAAGATGAACTTGTGAAGTGGTGCAATAAGTGTTTGAAGCTACTAGGACTCTGGGTTAAATAAAACAATCACTTAACTAATTCCACTAATAAATTAACCACGAGCAAGAAAATAAATTTTATTCTACTCTACCTAATATTTCGCTACAAGTGTAAGTAATATCCTAACAAATACACTGTCGTGGAAGTAAAATAAATATCCTACCCGTTCTGTGTTTAAACCAAATATGCAAATTTAGAATTTCTAGTTTAAGTTACCAAATCAATTTCAAGTCTCGCTCTACTCGAGCAAACGTAGATTTTGAAGTTTCTAATTTATTAAATTCAGTCTGTACGTCTGAACTTTGAGTATCGGAATACAGTATAGCATGGCTTAATATAATATAATCGCTTTAACATTGTACTGCTTTCACAATGTAGCGTTAAAGATATGTAGCAACCGGTGAACGTTCAAGCTTCGAGTAAGAAGTAAAGCATTGGTAATTATTCAGTTTTATATGGGCAAGATGCAAAATAAATATTCTATTCAGTACAGCGAAATATCACGTCACCGCCGAGTTCGATACACCTAAAGTATATTGAACTAGTTGGTATTTGTTGACCCAGAGACGGCAAGTAACAATTCGTTTCCGTTACATGAAAATCATATAAAATTTAAATATTAGTTGTTCTAAAAAAGGAACTCGAATATATAATATGTATTAAAAAGCACGTTTTTTTCTAGATACTAAATACTTGTAAGTGTGATAATTTAATATCCTACGTTGTGTATGTTTTTGTCGTTATTACTATAATTGTATTTTTAATTGTAATAATAATTAGCCTACACTGTATATATGTTTATAAATTGAAGATTGTATCTTTATTTTCCTTATTACAATACACTTGGGATGGGATCCATTAAAAAAGAGATGGTTAAAGCAGCAGGATTCGAGCACAGAATCTTACCGCTTCAGCCTTCTCTTTTCAAATACAGAAAGTCGTATAAAGTTTAAGTTATGTTTCAAAATAATAATTTTTAAGTTAGTGCGCTGACCGCCATATTGTAAGATAGCAGACTTAAATTTTAATTTAAAAATACTGCGGCGGTAGCCATATTGTAAATGGTGGAAAGCGCCGATTCAAATTTAAAAGTTAGGTTAACACAATTTTAAAACTGTCGCGCTAGTACACATGTTATAAAATGGCGGATCTTAAAGTTAGGTTAACACAAATTTGAATAGTTCAGTAGTAGTCATACTCAAAATGGCAGCAGGCGGTAATTAAAAGATAATAACAAAATTTGGAAATGGCTCTCATTCAATCATATACTAAAATGGCGGACATTAAACTTACGTTAGCGCTCATTCAAAATAATTAAGTCAAAGTCATTAACCGCACCCGCCATATTTGTTTACATCAGCCCAATTCGAAACGGGAGTAGGCGGCAAGCAGTATGGCCTGTATATCATACCAAATGTTAAAGTTAGGTTAGCACAAATTTAAAACTACCGCTTTGGTAGCCATATTCTAAAATGATGGCAGGCAGTAATTGAAATATAAAGTAAGGTTTTTAATTTAAAACTCGCGAGGTGGTAGCCGTATTATAAAAATGGTAGAAAGCGCCAATTCAAATTTAAAGTTACGTTAGCACAAATTTAAATACCGCGGTGGTAGCCATATTGTAAAATGATGGAAAGCACTAATTCAAATTTAATGTTAGTTTGGCACAAAATTAAAGCTGGCGCTCATTCAAAATGGCGGACTTTATACTTAGGTTAGATGTCATTCAAAATAGCAGCAGACGCCAAGCTGTCTGGCCCTACACGGCGCCATACTGTCTGGCATAGTTAGGCCATCCGTCATATTTGTTTACATACGAACGGTTGAAATTAGGTTAAGGCGTCTCACTGGCATAATTAGGCCATCTGCCATATTTGTTTACATACTACGTCATTTGTTTACATAACGTGACCATCGCCATACTTGTTTACATACCAAAAGTTAAAGTTAGGTTAAGGCGTCACACTGGGATAATTAGGTCATCCGCCATATTTGTTTACATTCTTCGTCATTTGTTAAATATCAGAGGTTAAATTTAGTTTAAGGCGCCACACTGGCATAATTAGGTCACCCGCCATATTTGTTTACATATCAGAGGTTAAAGTTAGATTAAGGCGCCACACTGTCTGGTATAATTAGGTCATCCACCATATTTGTTTACATCACGTATCCGCCGTAGGCTATATCGTCCACCATCTTTGTTTACATGTGACTTTACTCCCGGTCCAGAGGTCATTGACCCCGCCGCCATTTTTACATCACGTGACTGGGACGTCATAGGGTCCCCGATTGTCATGCTTAGTACTATCGTTGCTGCGTACACCGACGCATTATCACGTCTAAGCCTTCGCTGTTCCCAACATGGCATAGCTTCACGCTCGTGATTCTCTCTAACTAACGGTTTATTGCATCTGGGTATTCCTCACTAAGGACAGGACTTCCTTCTGATGTGAATTCGTTATTATTTATCCCTTTATTGTCGAAGAATGTGATCACCATGATTTTGATGTGCGATTTCTTGGAAGGATAATTTTCGATGACTCGTCATAATAGTTTGTTTCTTGTCTGCGACTATTGAAGGACCGTGTCTTTTATATGTCCCCACAAGAAGTACTGAAGAGACGTCTGGAGATTTCGCAGGCCAGGCCTGTGAACCACTGCGACCAGTGGTGATTAAGGTATACTGTTACTTTCATATGAGGTACTCCACCTTCGTGGCGGAACAAAGTACTTAAACTTGTCTGCAGAGCAAAACTGGCCTGAGTTGTATAAGAAACTCAGGTAAGAAGCCACAGTCTTGCCATCCTCGATGACAGATGGTCCGATGAGGTAATTCCCAGTGACACCATACTAAATTAATCTTTGAACCCCGGTGATCCATATTAAATTTATCATCGCGATTTCACACTTGATAATTGTGCACTTGTTTATATAGATTATTTTCTCAGAATGGCATATAAAATGACACACTGAAGTTTTGGCACAGCCAGTTTAATTTTAACAGTTGGCTGCATGGTTAATGTATGATATGTGATATATTTGTTAACTGCAATACGGTTGTCACACGCTGGCAGTAGTACAGTACATATTTACACACAAACATTACACAGAACAACACCAATAGCAACTAAAACAACATAAGTAACAACTAAAACAACACAAATAACAACTAAAACAATACAAACAACAAATAAACAACACAAGTAACACGCTTTCAATTTTTCGGGTCATGTAATATGTTGATTATATGGGACTGATAGAATCGAAACTAAGACCTATGATAGTCTTTTGTGTAGACCCAACGTTTAAGAAATTTTACTTAAACTTTTCATTCCCTTAGAGGTTAGAAATAGCAGGACGGATATTAATTCATTGTTTTTATTCATTTTTAAAGCGTGGAGAAGAGTACTGTTTGTCTCGCATATTATTCAATATTCCACACCTACTTTGCACGATCTGTAGAACATAAATATTTTAAATTAGTGTGAAAATTGAAGCCAGTGGATGTTTACACAGTGCGATTCGTAGGAAGTTTGTGCATTGAGAACTTGGAGGAGAAAAATTACATTCTGCCAGTTCACACCGAGGTAGAGGCTTTTGTATTTTGAGGTGCATCATCCCCGTTGTGTTATTAGAATAACAAATTCCATGTGGTATGTGTATATATCTTCCAAAAAAAGCGTTGTCGACATTTTTCAGGACAGACAAGAGCCTTACCACAGCTGTGGCATTATATATATATATATATGTATATATATATATATATAGCGCCCATGCAATATATAGTATCCATTTTTATATGCGTGAACGCATTGAACAAATTCATGTTTCTTATATTATAACAAACCCCCCCCCCACACATAAAAAACACCCCACATATGTTGTATCTGTTGTATATGTTCACGTACAACATGAAGATGGCCAACATTAGCGGCCGAAACATGTAGTTGTGTCTAATGTAGTAGATACCCTATTATACTACTAATAAATGTAGTTGTGTTTTGACGATATATACACTTGTCATATTGGTTTTGTTATAGAAGCTTTCGTTTGTTTTGTTATGTTCATACAGCTTAGTCCACAATTCTAGTAAAAAGATTTACGTCTTACAGGCTATATTATTCTATAAATTCATAAAAGATTGGTACAGTTTAAGACAACGTGTTTACTGAAGCTTCAGGATTTGTAAATAAAAAAAACAAACAAAAGTTAAGGTGTTATTTGAGAGAGCCAGTGAACTTGTTAGTCACCTGGGAAAAATTCGGTGTAGGTTTGTGTATAAAAATACTTATAGTGTGTAATTTTTCTATGTGATGCCAGAAAGCTTACGAGACGCTGGACTAGCATGCCTACTTAGTCGTCAACTTGGCTCTAGACGGACGCGAATGGTGAGCTGCATGTCCCAAAACCAAGAACGTTGCCTAAGAGATAAGAGCTGTAACTTGTATTCGGGGGTATCCATTTCGCATATGGGCCCAGGACACCGACTGTACTGAGTGAGGGGTTTTTTTGTGTGTGTTTTTCCTCGGTTCCTGCAGGAAAATACCGGAATAGTATGAACCTGAATCACCATCGTCTTCCACTACATCATTCCCGATTCTTCATACATCAATTATCCTAGCCGACGCTGTACGCGCAGAGATATAAATAATAACGTCGTTGAATAAACAATAAAGAAATGAGGTTTACGTAAAGAATTACCAAGTCTGAAGGCGTGACAGGTATGCTTTTAGTACCAGTCATTATGTTTGCCACAAAAAACAGAAGCACGTAATAGTGGAAATGATTTACCTGTCCGTTGCTCACGTGGCGGTAGTGCTGCTGCAGTACATGTCTGTTTGGTGACTGTCGGACGGTAACTGACACGCCACCCCTTGATCCTCCCTCACACATTACCCGCACAACAAACATGCGCTCTCGCCACAGGAAACGCCCCGTTTGCACCCTCTTTGAGAGGAGGGGGAACTGAACCCTACTGTACGTCAAGTGACACGCTTCTGAACAATTGTTATAAAATGTGATTTATATTCTACCTCTCTTAATATCATCTTGGAAGAGACGAATTTGTAGTTGACAAAAGGTGTATTGGGCTGGAATTTTTTTTTTTTTAAAGAAAGTACATTTTCTCAGACCTTCATTCTAACAGTAATTTTCCTCTAAACCATTAATAATTTCGCATAAAAGAAACCGTCGTTTAGAGAAGATAGACCGTGATCCGCTGATAATTATTCATCGTAAGGAAATTTACCGCTTTTTGTAAGACACCAAGTTTATTTATCACGTTTATGTGCAACCGTAACTGTACCCTATCCTGAGCCACTTGAATGCACTCTGCGACCTACCTTATATCTGTTGTTCCCACTTTTATTCTATCGTGCATTTCACACGTAGATCCTACTTTGGCTTTCTAAGTTGATAGACTCATTACCATTAATTAACATCACTTCCATGGTGGTGAGTGTTTGCACGTATTATGTGCGAATCTGTTTAATTAATTTTTATGAAATTTGGTGTATTCTAGGGAGAAGACGAATGAAGTGTACTCTTTTGAATTTTAGGTGCCTTGGAAGGAAATTACATGTCGTCACATTCCAGGAGAATGTAATATTGTTACAAGTTCATAGGCGTGTCTACAATAAGAGAGGTGATGGAATATTATTTTATTTCTTTGTCATATTTCCACTAAAAATCTCTGATTTTCGTAACGTTGATATCGAGTTCTATGAGTTTTCTGAAGAAACGGCTAACAGTAAGCATCAAGTGAAGATCTGTGAGACAGTTTGTTGGGAAATAATGCTTGTCGATTGTCACCTTCTGTGAAATACGACACCTTCTAGAGTTGTCACCAATTTTTATTGACCCTACGAGTTCGGAGCAAGTTGGTTCGTTCTCGAGAGTTCCAAACATATACACAACTATTAGTAGTTTTATAGTCGATGGACGGTATCGAATAATTGGCATTATTGGAGGGAATGAGTCGAGCTTATGTCTAATGTAGATATGTCTTGTTATGATGGTACAGGGTGGGGCAAAATAACCTCCGTAAATTTTAAGGTGAATAACAAATCAACTATTCGAGATACAAACATTTTATTTTTGGATTCTGAAACTACAACATGGGAAGTTTTAAATCACATAGTCGTAAAAAGAATATCTTGCAAGTGGTGGCCGTTGATTGCGTGGTGTTTGCATGCAGAGCGCCAGGGAGACTGCAAAACGGACCGTCTGACAGCCTCGATGTTCTCTGGTGTTCGAGAGGTACGTGGTCGTCCTCATCTTTTTTCAGACACACTTCCCGTTTCCCTGAAGTTCTCAACGCACAACAGAATGGATTTTCGGTCCGGTACTCGGTCCCGAGGGGGGATTTGGTAGCGAGTACAGAACGCACGCTGCACCGCTACGATAGAGTGACTTTGCGAAAAGTAGGTTTCGACGGCAAAT
>Ga0131853_10025389_pt1 | contig 10680 bp, 5 predicted proteins | sample TergutLab28metaG_FD_92764 | JGI IMG/M metagenome (GOLD analysis project Ga0131853, IMG submission 92764) | Labiotermes labralis P1 segment gut microbial communities from Petit-Saut dam, French Guiana - Lab288 P1 (version 2) (version 2) | ecosystem: Host-associated > Arthropoda: Insects >... | reverse complement strand
CACCCGCACAATATTGGGTGTGGAGTACAGATCACTTAGCTCCTCGTTATGCAGTCTCCTCCATTCCCCCGTTACCTCGTCCCTCCTAGGTCCAAATATTCTCCTCAACACCATATTCTCAAATACCCTCAGCTTTCTTTCCTCCCGCAATGTCAGCGACCAAGCTTCACACCCATACAAAACAACAGGCAAGATTATAGTTTTATATATCTTAATCAAACAGTAAACTATAGCAATTTTTAATTATTGTTTTCGTTATTTTGCGATTAAATGCGTAAAAGGGATTCAGATTGCGAAGTACATTACTACAAAGAAAAACAATAAGAAATATCAAATTATTATTTGGGGGGGGGGGGCTGTAAATTATTAGCGAATTTTTGCTTTTCAGGAAGGAGGGTAAAGTCTTGGGATCTAACCCCACGAAAAGCGAGAGATGACCTTTATTTTAATATTTTTAGATGTTAGCTTTGATTTTAGGTGTATATTTAAACAATTTAATCTACTGTGCTGCCAGTGATAGCGCACACGTATGTACGCAACCCGCAGGTCCGTCCATGTATCGCTGTACATCTGCTTGCATCCTTTTGTTTCCTGCGGTTTACAACAAACGCATGCGTAGATGAAATCTTTCTTTCGTTGCCCCTAGATGGAAAATGCTGAGAGAAAGGAACGTAGGGATTGTGAAGAGAGAAGGGGGTTGACTTGCTCGCAGCTCCCAGCTGAATTCTTTATATATATATACATTTTTTTCTACTCCCTTTTGGCTCATAAATTTTGATTATTCACAAGAAAAAAATTGACATTATAGCGTATTTTTCTTGCTGAAAAGTGGAGGCCTTGTTTTAATGTAGAGAACTCAATTCCCAGTGGCTCATTCCTGATGTTGCAACGAATGAGCAATATTTTTCCTGTATTCAGAGTTCAGTTAGGGGGAAGTTTACGCTTAGCGAATAAAACGACTAAAAATATACTTTTACCCTCCTGCAATGTGTAAAATAACCCCCAGTTGTTAGTAACCGGGGACTCTGCTTATTTTCTTGAGGGGAAATATTTTTATGAAGTTAGTTTTGCGGTAACGGGCTTGTTCCATGCAGTACTGCTTTATGTCTGAGAGTCTAGAAATGTAAGCTTTAAAAACCGGCAAACAAAACCGCCGACATCCTTGCAATTCTCTTTAAGATAGTGTAAATAAATACTAAGTCTGGCGTATTAATTTGTAGCTGACTGTCCAGAATCGCGGTTAGCGTCGCCACCACATTTATTACGACAGTTTAAGTCGATATGCAATTTCGTCACACCATTATCACTTCTGATTTTTATGTTTGTTGGACCGTGCATCATTGTGACAACTGAAGAATAAAAATCAACTAGATGCCACTCATTATTTTATTGTAGTTCTTATAGGCTCAACATGTTTCGGGCACTACTATATCCATCATCAGGAGCTTGCGACTATAATGTTGATTACCACATTGGTCGTTTCGTTCTTGGTTTACTGTAGGTTGGAGGTTAGGTGCGGTTAGGCTGGAGTGGTGTCCGGGCTGCAGGCTAAAGCCTACAGTCAGGTACAATAAAAGGGACGTAAAATTTGTAAAAAAAATACCAGGGTCTAATGAACCCTAGTAGTATCATTGACCTACTTTTTCTTTGTATTACGAATAAGTCCGTCTTGAAAGCTGTAAATTTATGAACCAGGAAGAAATCGCCAGCATTTTGTGGAAGCCAAAGGTTCATTACCGACCCTAAAAAAGCCAGGTAGCTGTCCATGTCTTGAGTCAAATTAATCCAGTCCGCATTGTCCTGTCTTTTTTAGGATCCACTTTAATACTGTAATCTTATCTAAGCCTAGATCTTCCAATTGGACTCTTTCCTTCATGTTTCCCTATCAAATCCCATAATATTTCTCTTCCCCACCACACTTGTCACATGCCTCAATACCTTGCCCATATGGTCTTACTTCATTTGACTCTGTAATAATATTTTAGCAGGTACAAACGAGGAAGGGGACCGCGGTAGGTCAGTGGTTAAGGTGCTTTGCTACAAATCGGATTCGATTCCAGATTCATTGGAATTTTTTATTGACATAATCCTTCCGATCGCACTATGGCCCTGGGGTCGGCTCAGCCTCTAACAGAAATGAGTACCAGGAGTATTTCCTGGGGGTAAAAGCGGCCGGTGCGTAAGGCTGACAACCTTACCACCATCTTGGGCCATTGTCACGTAATCTGGGAACCTTAAATTCTTGGAACCCTCTGGGCACCGCGTGTCTGTAATGGGACTGATTTTTTTTTTAGAAACGAGGAAGCTCCACATTATGTATTCATTTTCTTTCTGCCTGCTTCTACTTTCTCCCTCTTAGGCCAAATATCTTCCATAGCAGCATTTTATCCAGCACTTTCAACCTTTGTTCTTCATTTGTGATGACAGACTACGTTTCATACCCTTACAAATTAACAGGCAAAACTGTAATGCCATATATTTTAATCGTCATTTTTAGGTGACAAACGGAAAGAAATCCTTTCCCTGAATTTAATCTGCTCTTAATTTATTCGTACATGCAATTTTGATTAGTTAGTGTCGTTCCCAAATATTTGGGCAGTGCCTTGCATTGAAAGGATTTATTAATTTTCTAGTGTTCTGTCGTTGTCTCACGTTGTTTTCATAATACATAAACATGCACTTCGTTTTCTGGACGTTTGTTTCTAGACAAAGCTCCTTATTGGCTGCTAATAAATTTTATGATTTTCGTAATAGTGTTTACGTTTTCGTCCAAGAAATTAATATCGTTATCTTAGATTAGTGACTGAAGTTTCTCCTTCAATTTTAATCCCATCTGGTTTACTTGAAGCTTCTTAATTGCACATTCTAAAGCAAAATGAAACAGCAATGCTATAAAACATCCTTTATTACAGGCCAATTTTAACAGGAATTGCGTCAAACAAATATTTGCCTCCTCAGGCTTTATTATAGTTTTCATTGAAATACATTTTAATTAACTTAATTTATTTCATGGTTGTACAAAACTCAGTGAGAATGTTGCACAAAACCTTCCCCTTAAATGAATAATATACTCATGAAATTTATAAGTAACAAACGTATTCCCATTTTTCTCAAGTGTTTTACGAATGCAGAATATCTGGTCATTGGTTTGCCTCTTAATCGAAATCCACACTGATGATCACCAGTGAATTAGTTGAAATGTTTGATGGTTGGCCCCTTCGTTGTCAGACATACGCTTTCACCTCTTCAGTTCCCTACAATAATACGCCCTTGTTCTGGCATTAAAGAAAGACTATAATTGTGTGCTTAATGACTTTCCTTCTGCATTTTGTACATGAGGTTTTACGGTGTGAAAATTTAGTATATTTAACTCCGATTTTGTTAGTTACTGAGAGCACTTGAGCGTACAGCAGACAAGACAATACAGAGACATCTTGCTGCTAACTGTTAGTGTCGCCTGCGTGCAGGATCTGTCGTCCTAACTGGTATCTAATTGCAGTGGCGGCTACTGTAACTCAGTCTCGATAGAACAGAGTCCTTCTCAGGAAACTCCTAGCCGTTCAGTTGGGCAGGATGTTCCCCGCCTTGTATGGAACCATAAACTTTGTTACAATATTTATAAGAGTTAGCCACTGGCCTTCATCTTAAGCCGCATGAATCTTGTCACTCTGTTTCTTTAGCGGCCATTTTAATATTAGTGTTCCATCTGCCAACATTTCTTTTTTATCAAATATACTTTGGCATTTCCTTTCACTTAAACCCAAATGTGCTGCCAGTATAATTTCATCCATCTTGAGATCAAGTTTCATAGCCATAACAGGGGAATTTTTGTGAAATAAAGTGAAATGCCAACTTGATGCAACTAGGTAATTTTATTGATGTATTCTTAGCTTGACATGTTTCGGGTACATTTGCACATCATCAGGAGCATTAGATGTTGAGTTGCAGCGTACGGTTTTCTGCACCGAGTTTTTGGATGGGTGGTGGTCTTGAGAGCTGCTGCGTAGGTCGTGCATCGCACGGCACCATCCGCACCGTACACACGACCTACGCAGCGGCTCTCAAGACCACCACCCATCCAAAAACTCGGTACAGAAAACCATATGCTGCAACTCAACATCTAATGTTCTTGATGATGGGCGTATTTACCCGAAACATGTCAAGCTAAGAATACATCAATAAAATTACCTAGTTGCATCAAGTTGTAATTTCAAATTATCTCACGAGGAAGATGCACGGTCAAACAACCCTCAAGGGGAATTTTTTTTAAATATATATTTAATATGTAGATTTGGTTTCTATATAGAAGTAGGGGCAGAGAGACTAGTCTGACAGAATGCTAATTTTAGTTTATTTATCAACGTAATTTCGACTTGTTACTGCCAATTCTATGTATTGGCATTTTATTCGGATGTAATGTAATTTGTCGTTTTGCATTTACGTTAAATGATCTTTTCGCCCGTGCAAAGTCCTGAACATTGTGACAAAGGGAGGGGCTCTTTCTGTATCCCTGCACAGTGTCAGAAGCTAGGAACAACTCTTACCTTAATTAAATTTGTTGCAGTTCCCTGTCCCCTGTTCACTACTACTAGACTGTCACATTGTTAACTTGTGCTTACAACTTAATTTTCGTTAATAAAGCATTCGCTATATCCTCAAGCAAGAGACTATCAGAACTAATATTTTTGTAATTACTTTTTTTTCATGACATATTTGCCATTTCTAATTTTCACAGTTATTTACCATTTCTCAGTACCATTGCACCCTACAGGAAATATTTTCGACCTTCCCACTCACCACACATGGGCATTATCCTTAGGTCACCACGTCTTCGAATGTTTATGTTATGACTGTGTCCGGTTAAGTGTCTTTCTGTCACGCTGGGTTGATACTGCACATTAATTCGTAAGAAATAATACATTATATAGCAGAGCGGGTTGCCTAATGTCACTTTTGTATGCAGTGGATCGTATCCAGTACGGGAGTAAATTTGGTATCATCAATTTTGGTGTTTGAGTGCGCTTGCTTGGATCCCCTGGTGACATGGCCTGGCTTTACAGTAGCGTTCTTTCTACGGCGCCGGGACGCCTCCCCTCCACACCCGTCATCTTTCTCAAGTCATAACTCCCCTTCTCCCCCCATGACCTTTTCGCCGTGCAAACTAACTAAAGTTGTGGCGACATAAGATACATACTATACAGCGTCATAGCTTAGGACTAATACAAGACAGAGACATGAGTTTTATTTTCAGAATTTATGCTCCTCCATATAGAGACTGCGTTACATCTTTGGCAGGTAAACCTGGTACGCTGATTCGGCTTAAATCGCAACACTACGAATAAAGTGAAGTTACATTTCCAGACATTAATAAAGATGTATACATGTAAACCGCCGCATGTTCTTCTATCCTGATGACGTAAAAACATAAAGCTGTTCTGTAACATGCCATGCAGGCACGGAGGCCGGCAGAGGTGTAGCTGTACCCGTGCTCGACGCTGGCACTAGGATGGGGTGTGTGGTCAACGACACGCCCCGACCACTTTACCCCCAGTAGAGAGAGCCAGTCCTCATTTTGTAGAAGGGTGGGTGGTGTCCGGGGCCCGTCTGGACGTGTACAGAAAACCTGGACCCCACCCGGAGTGTGAACCCCGGAACGTCCAGTCCGTACCGAGTCGACGTACCGAATGAGCTATCCCGACCCCCTGACGAGGTAGGTAGCTGACATCTCTGCAGCTTTGATACGGATCTACCGAACTAACGTCATCAAGTCCTTGAAGACAAGGCGATAGTCTTTGGGTCACCGACGTGAGAACTTCAAATCGCACGGATCATTTGTAAACTTTGTTAGTTTTCATGGGACCATTTTCGGCGCGTTTGCAGTGAGACATTGTGCAAGGGCGGTAGTATGTACAATCGCCATGTCCTTCTGTCTGTCTGTCTGCCCGACCATTCATTCGGTTGATAGGAACGGATTTTTATGAATTTTATATTGGAACTTTCATTAAAATTTTTGACGGTTTCCAATTTTGGTTAAAAACTGAGAACAATATGGGGAACAACATGAGAACCGACTTTACGTTTCTGCACGAATCTCTTGCGTAAATTATTCAATACCAATTTACATATGCCTGTATATACGTGTAATTAACCTTTTGCAATTGCTCACGTAAATTATGTCTTTCTAAGACATATTCCATGGAAAAATATAGCTATAATTTTCGCGTTCTTACACGCAGAGCAGGTCTGTTTTCGAAACTTGAAAACAAAAACTTAAACCTAATTTCTTGTTTTAAAGTAATACAAATAAAAGTTGGGAAAACGGGGGATATGCACGAAAGTAATAATGGAAAGGAGCGAGAGATGAGGGAATGAAAGAAATAATAATATGACAGCAAGATGGCATGAAAGAAATTAGGTCTCTTGAATGTCAAAGTGTCGATATGTAGAGTTTTTATATACACATGTCCCTCTGTGCTGCCCGTAAACACGATAGCTTTATTGTGTAGGAAATCTGCATCCGCCGGGACATTTTGTGATAGCTGCCTTTCTCAGAGACACGTTAAAATGAACATTCTGTGTACAATACTGTCTGTACTTTCAAAAGCCAGTGTATGTGCGTAAGTTTGTTTCTGCTTGCGTACAACTGGGACTACGGAGAAGACACTGGAATAACGCAGTATATAGCGCGTTGGATATTGTATATTTTTCTGTTGTAAGGAAATGTATTGGGCGATATTTACTCACACCTTTACTGTTTCTACGTGAAAGAAACGTAGCAAGACGGAAGATTTATTATAGGTTGGAAAAATAGAAAGGATGCACAAGGAGTATGTGAGCAAGAAGGAAAGCGTTTAAGTTGACAACGGTATACAGAAAATTAAAATAGGCGAGATATGAAGGTACAGGTACAATAAACTGTTTACTGTTGACTGTTTCACGGTACCTTATTAGACAAATATAACAGTTTCTTTGCCAGCAATGGTCTTACACGAATTACTGGGTTTCAGTAAGACGCTGATAATAGGAAAGTAAAATTATTTCCTCTACTGAACTTTTCGTTTAGTTGTTGCAACAGGTTACTGTGGAACACTTTTCGTTTTTTTTTCTCTCCTTTAAAAATATAAACTTTCAAGCACTAAAATACAGTCACTCAATTATTTTACCAACCACTGCACTTATATAAATTTATAAAATTTACACCTTAAAACATTAAAACATTAAAAACGCTCCGACATATTTCGGTCCTAGAACCATAATCAGGGAGCTATATCGTCCTTGCTAAAGTTACACTATTAAAAGTCATATTAATTTCCCTATTCCAGTTGGTTTTGTGGCAGCATGCCATGTTGTGTTGTGATGTGTTGTGTTGCCAAGAGTGCACTGTTATGGATGTGCGTTCTGTTGTTTCGTGGCGTGATACTGGCCAGTATCACGCCACGAAACAACAGAATGCACATCCATAGCAGGGCACTCTTGGCAACACAACACAACACGGCATGCTGCCAAAAAACCAACTGGAATAGTGAAATTAATATGACTTTTAATAGTGTAACTTTAGCAAGGACGATATAGCTCCCTGATTATGGTCCTAGGACCGAATCATTTCGAAGCGTTTTTAATGTTTTAATGTTTTAAGGTGTAAATTTTATAAATTTATATAAGTGCAGTGGTTGGTAAAATAATTGAGTGACTGGACAACATGCACGGTATAACAATGAAAATACTAAAATGCAGTCTTTTATGTTTTTGTATAGGTATGATGTTCGCTTCAAATTCAGGGTCGTGTACATTGAGAGTGTTCGAGGACGGGGTACTGAGGAGAAGATTTGGATCCAAGGGAGAGGAAGTAACAGGAGAGTGCAGGAAATTTCATAACGAGAGTATTCTTGATTTGTAATGGGCAATAAATGCTACTAGGATGATCAAACCGAGGACGGTAAAATTGACTGGGCGTGCGCCGTGCACGTAAGAGATAGGAACTGCGTACAAAATTAGTCGAAAAAGGTGAAGGAAAGTGACCATTTGCAAAAAAACTCGACTTCGATGGGCGGATGGTATTAAAGTGTGTCTGAATTAAATAGGGTGTAAGGATGTTGTTTAGGTGTAACTGGTTCAGGGTATGCCGGCTTTTGTTAGCACTACCACATCCATAACTGAACAGTAAGAACCAACTAGATGCTACTTATTGTTTTATTATGCTTATGACAGGCTCAACATGTTTCGAGCACTACTATGCCCATAATCAGGAGCTCACGACTATAGTGTTAATTACCACATGGGCCGTCCGGTTCTTGGGTTGCTGTTGGTTGGAAGTTAGGTGCAGGCAGGCTGGATAAGTGTCCGGGCTGCAGGCTATAGCCTGCAGCCCGGACACTTATCCAACATAGTAGTACTCGAAACATGTTGAGCCTGTCATTAGCATAATAAAACAATAATTTACGTATAGTTGGTTCTTACTCTTCAGTTATCACAGCGATGTACGTTCCAATACACATGAAACTACCACATCGAGTTCCACAAAAGGCGGGAATTATCTTGAACCGCAGAACGATCACTGTTTTATCCAGTAGGATTCTCCTACGTGGAGCGTGTTGGACCGAAGAATGCAGTGAGATCTCTGAGTATGAGACTGTCACATGTTTGCGCATTATGTAACAACGGGAAATATGTGGCGTACTATAGACCGTAACAAAAACGCTGCGGGACATTAGTTCTGTTCACAGGGCACAGTTTGGGACCCCGCATATTTTAACCCACAAAATACTTGCCTCTCCGCCTATTAATCCTTACAGTAAGACAGGGGTTTTTAATTTTTGAACTTTAAAACAGTGCGAAATGTGATTTTGTGTGTGAAATTGTGAAGTCAGTGCTTAATTTGGATAACTCGAAGTTAAAGTTTTATTGAAGTCTTAATTACATGGTTTAGGGTACGTCTGATATTAGAGGCTTGCATAGAGTTTTAAACGAATTTAAGCTGTTTAGTGCAGTACATCCCGTTGTGTTTGTGGAGCACACAATACAAATCGTATACTGCTCGTCCAGCGTGACTACGTTTTTGTTTAGATACTTATGGTTTTGCAACCGTCAGCTAGTTGACAAATATTTATTACAATTTATACCAGTTTATATTGTAATAGTAAAAGATTTGTTTTTGAATTTAAGCAAGGTTACCAACAATCAAGTAAATTCTTCAAGGATAAGAATGGTTATATACTGGCTGCATCCCATAATATTTAAGGTACGTGGAAGAAATACTTCTGTCCGGCTAAGTGGGTTAATAATGTGATGTAAACTGAAATACTGAGGCTGAGATTTCTACTGAAAGGTTGAAAAGTTATAGATCACCAATTTATGTTCACCTTACGGCAGAACTGCTCCAATCAGTAGGTAAAGCCCTACGTTATAACATGCGCAAACATAATAGTTTTGTTTGAAGGAAGCAAGAATTACTCCAAGAGTATAAAGAGGCTATTGTTGTTCCTACCTATAAGAATTCTGATAAACTGATTGCAGTTTTTTTGAGGCACAAAACTTTTATAAATTACGCTAGTGTACACTTTGTTATGCAAAATAATTTTCTCAATTTAACCTCCATATGTCCATTAAATTACGTGGGATCATCCGTTTCGACTTCGTAGTTCTGCTGCTGATTATGTATTTCGCACGTGGCATTTATTTTAGAAGCGAAGGATACAGGATAGGATAGCGCATCAACTGTTTAGACCCTGTAGCTACTTCAAAAAATGTATGACCGTCTTAGGAAAAGTATTTTCTCACTGATTTCGATAATTTCTTTAAAGTTCTCATAGTAGCTATCAGTAATATACGTATAAAGGAAAACAACTGGTAACATCCGGATAATCAGACATCTGTATGGTAAATTTTCTAATTAGAACGCTGTGAAACAAGGAGATGGTTTATCGCCATGGCTTTTCAACCGTGCTTTAGAATATGCAACAAGGGATGTCCAAGAGAGCCGCAAGGAATTGAAATGCAGTATGCCACACCAGCTTTTGGTTTAAGTTGATGATTTTAATTCTTTGAACGAGAAGATAAACAATTCAAAGGAGATCACACGGGGATTGTTCTAGATGAAATGCTGAGGAAAAACGTATAGACCTGTACCTAGGCCGTGTATATTCAACATAATGCAGGATATTATAATAAGACAAAGGTAACTAATAAATCGTTTGACCGTATGGCGAAGTTAAAATATTTGGGAATGATGCTAGCATTTCACAATTTATTAAGGAATAAATTAAAGGCAGATCAAATTCGGCGAATACAACCTAACATCCCTCTCAGAACATTTTGTACTACCGTGTACAATCCAAAAATATGAAACGCCTTGCATTGACGAGCGTCGATAAATCCCCACTTGCTGAAAGTGACGTTTCTGGTAGGTGGTCGAGTTTAAGGCTGGGTATTAATAAACAATGTTACTCTCTCCCAGGGAATATTGCCTACAGTTCTCAAAATGGCCTTCTACGCGATCCCAAATTGCGATTTCCGTGTCTAGACCTGAATGCAGTCTGAAGAACTGCCACCTCTTCAGTCTTTCCCCGTCAAGACACCGAGACTTCGTGGCAGACGCGCGTTCTGACTAGCCTGTCACTGTCCTTAGGCTATCGTGTCTCTTCGGTGGGATTGGAACACGGAATGCGGGTTTAGATGCGATGT
>Ga0131853_10025388_pt1 | contig 10680 bp, 9 predicted proteins | sample TergutLab28metaG_FD_92764 | JGI IMG/M metagenome (GOLD analysis project Ga0131853, IMG submission 92764) | Labiotermes labralis P1 segment gut microbial communities from Petit-Saut dam, French Guiana - Lab288 P1 (version 2) (version 2) | ecosystem: Host-associated > Arthropoda: Insects >... | reverse complement strand
GTAACCGTCCAAAATCGGACACATGTTTATATGAACTTTTTTGATCACAAAGACCTAGGAAATCACCTCCTGCAGTTATGCCCTAAAGTCGTGAAACACCCTGTATATATATATATATATGTTTATATATATAAATGTTTACTTTGACTAAATAAAGGTTTTTACATTTCCAATATGTTTTTATTTGCATAATTCCAACTGTAAATGTTACAGTGAATAGTGCCTAAGGGTTCTGGGATTTTGGATAATTTTAAAGACGAAGTCTGCAAAACTAATGTAACTTTGTAATGGGTCTATAGTAACAAGAATGAGAAAATCCTACAAGACAACAACCATAATTTTCTTCGAAGTTAAAACATAAACTCCCACTCTTTTTTTCTGTATATTTTGATATTTCTAGATACACATAAATATTTTTAAATCAGTCTGAATAACTTACTCAACAGATTATTATCTATACCTTCTAGCTTACGGTTTATTCAAATTAAACCAACAAATTTCCGGAATAAAAATAATTACCCGTTCTTGGTACTACAGATTGTAATTTAAAGACAAGGATGAACATAACAAATTGTATATAAATTCATTTCCTACCCCACGAAAAACACAGTCAGTGTCCATAAAAAAAAAAGAATATCTGAATCTTGTTAAGTTTAATAATAGCTGCTTATTCCGAAGTTCATAGGGACACTGCAACAAATCTTTGTGAATGATGCAAATAAAATTATACAAATAGGCAAACAATTCGATGGTTAGTATAATTACTACCACCTGACAAAATATATTTCCTCCTACATGACATGAAGGCACGTGGCGGAGTGGAGGTAGAGCAACGATCATGCCCATCCTCGGAACTAGATGGTGAATGGTCAGCTTCACGCCTCAGTCACGTTATGCCCTGTGAAATAATCCTAACACACATTCAAAGGAAGGGTGGGTAAAAAGCCGGTCTGAAATCTCTGCAGAAAATCTGTTGTCCCTCTCGGCACAAAAAAGACGATTCTTCTTTTGTTGTTCAGCCCCAGCACCACTTTTTGTAAAGAGTCAAGGCTTCTGGGATATTAATACGATCCCTCGAAACGTCGATATCTATTTCCCAGCAACATGGCCCAATGTCTAAGACAGCTTGAAATTATAAAAGAATTTATTTTATTTTTATCATATTCCAATCTCATTCAACTAGGCAGGGATAATGAAACAACGTCGTAAAGAAATGAAGAATGAAATCTGCTGTGTTTTTGGAATTTTACGTAGAGTAGATCGTAGAATCGTACCAAAGTTTCGGGGAAACCTATCGGTCCCATCTTTAAGGCTCAAGTAGTCCAAGGAGACTGCTTGACACTTGAGTATGGGACCGATAAGTTGTCCTCAACCGTCGGTACCAAAGTGCCATTTGACGGTGCGTCAAATACCAAAAGGTCGCAAATCTCACTTACACGACGGCAGAGGCCTGAAAGTGAGCACAAACCATGAATCTTAGTTCTGGATCCGTCTTGAAATGCCTATTCACTTGTGGTTTCCTTCAAACCCTTACTTAATTACTTACTCCATGGTAGAGAGTCCTACTTGAGAAGCTAACTGGTTTGCAGCTAGTCAAGAAATTCCCCGTATTTCACAGAACCCGAAGGTTCATTACCGCACTCACGAGCGTCCGCCATCTGTCCCTATCCTGGGCCAACCCAATTCAATTCATATTCCCACATCCCACCTCCTGGAGATCCATCCTAATATTATCCACACATCTACGCCTAGGTCTCCCCACTGGCCATTCATTTTTCCTCCGGTTTCCCCACCAAGAACCTATACACCCCCCTCTCCTCACCCATATGCGCCACATGCCTAGCCCATACGATTCTTCTCGATTTTATCACCCGCACAATATTGGATGAGGAGTACAAATCATTTAGCTCCTCGTTATGCAGTCTCTTCCATTCTCCCGTTACCTCGTCCCTCATAGGTCCAAATATTCTTCTCAACACCATATTCTCAAACACCCTCAGCTTCCTTTCCTCCCTCGATGTCAGCGACCAAGCTTCACACCCATACAAAACAACAGGCAAAATTATAGTCCATATATCTTGATCTTTAAATTTTTGGATAAAAATCTAGAAGACAAAAGATTCTGCACCGAATGATAGCAAGCATTTCTTGAACTCAATCTACTCTTAATTTATCCGGAATATAATTTTGACGTGTTAAAGTTTTTCCCAAATATTTAAAGTCTTCCACCCTCTCGAAGGTACTATTATCAATCCTCACACTGCGATTTCGTCCTGCATTCTGATCTCGAGATATGACCATGTACTTAGTTTTATAAGCACTTACTTCCAGTCAAATCTCCCTAGTAGCAGCTACTAGAGCTTCTGGGTTTTCCTTTAGAGTATGTACACATCCTCCCACTATATTAACATCATCGGCATAAGCCAGAAGCTGATGCATTCACAACTCTTCTCACGCTAAATCTTATTTGCGGAATTTTAAGACAACTTCCTTAATTACATTCCATTTTAACTGCTTGTTTTATTGCAACTTCCCTAAGTTTACTGCATTGTGCACATGACAATGGACAGGTGGCCTTCAAACGAAGAAAGTTTCACAGAAGGCTTCTTAGTGATTAAATAATTTTAAAGATATTGCCTTCTCGGAGCTCGAAAGATATTTGCATAGAAAGCTGACGGACATATTTAGTCATATTTCCACATTAAAATAATCATCATGACAAAAGTATACACTGTAAAATAATGGAACACGTTGTTTGTATGGAGAAATCAACACCACGTTCTATGTAATTTTTTCGTGCTATGCTGTGTTCTGACAGGTCACATGATTTTGCTTTACTGCAGAATTGTTTACATACAGCTGGCAGGAGCACTTCAATGATACGAGTATCATGCAAGAATCGTGAGAATATATCTTGTTGTAAGGGCAGGCAGTAATATTCACATCCCATGACAAGAATTCTCACCTCTCTAAGGAAGAAAATCAGATGACTGCGAAAGAAAATACTGCTGTTTAAAGTAGAGAGTATGTTTAGAACAGGAATTTTCGCTACACCTTTCCAGGCCGTAAAGAATTTAACTACCCTAAAACGAGAATATTAGACCATATAAAGCCGTATAAATGTTCAAAATATCAAATAATTTAATGAATTTTTTAAAGTATCAGTGCCGACTGTGCTCTCGAGGGTAATATTCGAATATGGTATCTACATTTCCGGGGCACCGCGGTAGCTCAGTGGTTAAGGTGCTGTGCTACAAATCGGAAGGTCGCTGGTTCGATCCCAGTCGGTGTCATTGGAAACTTATATTGACATAAAATCCTTCGACTCAGCCTCTAACAGAAATGAGTACCAGGAGTATTTCTTGGTGGCAAAGGCGCCCGGTGCGTAAGGCTTATAACCTACCACCATCCTGTGCCGTTGTCACGAAATCTGGGAACCTTAACTTCCTGGAACCCTTTGGGCCTGTTCAGGCCTGTAATGGGACTGCTTTACCTTTTTTTATCTATATTTCCACGTTAGGTCTCAAATGACGGGCGAAACTTGTTAAACAACTAAGGCTTCTTTTTAGGTTACATGACGCCATTGCGTTATCAATTTTCAAAAGCATTTTACAAACCGGTACTACACAACATATAATACAAGACAAAATATATGTTTCGACTAAATTTTTATAGGACCTAATGATGACTCAGTTTAGCCGAAACATGTAGCCTGTTATAGATTGTATTATATGTCGTGTATGACTGATTTTTCATACATATTTGAAAACCGCGGTTTTATTTGCCATCACAAAATTTGCTTCCTGCACCTAATCTAAATTCAAAATCCACACGTTTGTCTTTATCAGTCTTTCTAGGATACTACCTCGTCAGTACTTTCCAGTTGGTCATGACCATCTCATACCATAGTTCCAGTCATCATATATAAATCTTCCCACATGATTTGATGTTACATAATATCCACAATTTGTCTAATGTTGTCTAATAATAATTGATCAATGAATTAATGTGTATGTAACAAGTACACAATTGGCCCTTTTTGCTCCTGGTCAAACACGTAAAAGTGTTCTTGTACTTTTTGGGGACATAGAAACAAAGCGCTAAGCACTAAACCTACATGCAGAAATGTTCCGTAAAACAGTACAGCCTGTAAACACTTATACCATGTACAGTTGAACATAAGTTTAAGTACATGTAATTTGTAACACATTTACCATTCGCTATAGTAATATGTAGATATAACTTTATATTTGTTAACGTGGTCTCTAAATGGTAACATGTACTTGAAGAGGATAAAAACAAATTCATATAAAACGTCTTTTATTCTCACAAAAAATATGTGGAAACGGTCACTCACTGACGTCGTAACTGAATGTACATTTGTCTGGGAGAAAAGCTGGGTTTATTTTAGGGGTCACAAAAAAGTGCCCCACCCTCCCTTTTAGTTCTTTTTGACGCGTGGTATGAGAAACTCATGTTTGTATTCATACAGAATGTAGCATTTTATTACAATAACAACCACGATCTTTGTCCTTTTGCTCTCTCTCTCTCTCTCTAGCTCTGTGTGTATTCTTTTCGTGTACCTTTTCCTCCTCGCTTCTCCTCTTGGTTTCTAAAACTTTGTTTTCGACCACCTCTCACGATCTCCTTGTCCTTCATTTCCAGCACTTTTGCTTTATTCACCTATCATTTCGATCTATCCTCCGTGTATATACTAGATTCAGACACTCTTCATAGCTCAAAATCCACACGCATTTGTTGGAGTTGTTTGTAGAAAATAGATATTAATTTCTATAATTGTTATCGTTGTACAGTGCATTTTGATATCTATATAGTCCATACAGCAACAAATGCATTCCTTATTAAACTTGACAAAGTTTTAAAATTTACATTAAAAATCACTTTGACTTGCTCCTACATGTTTCGGTCTCCGACCATCATCAGGGAGCCCTCACTAGAGCCTAGCAAAAGTTACATTTAGGTTACGATTCGGTAAAAACTACGTCGTTATATGTTATGCGGTGGTGTGGCAGCAAGTGTGTACTGTGCGCTGTGTTGAATGCACACTGTATGGTGTGTGTACTGTGCGCTGTGTTGAATGCGCTCTGTATGGTGTGTGTATTGTGCGCTGTGTTGAGTGTGCACTGTATGGTGGGTGTACTCTGCGCTGTGTTGAGTGTGACTGTATGGTGTGTGTACTGTGCGCTGTGTTGTGTGCGCACTGTATGGTGTGTGTACTGTGCGCTGTGTTGAGTGTGCACTGTATGGTGTGTGTACTCTGCGCTGTGTTGAGTGTGACTGTATGGTGTGTGTACTGTGCGATGTGTTGAGTGCGCACTGTATGGTGTGTGTATTGTGCGCTGTGTTGAGTGTGACTGTATGGTGTGTGTACTGTGCGCTGTGTTGAGTGCACACTGTATGGTGTGTGTACTGTGCGCTGCGTTGAGTGTGACTGTATGGTGTGTGTACTGTACGATGTGTTGAGTGCGCACTGTATGGTGTGTGTACTGTGCGCTGTGTTGTGTGCGCAATGTATGGTGTGTGTGTACTGTGCGCTGTGTTGAGTGCGACTGTATGGTGTGTTTACTGTGCGCTGTGTTGAGTGTGACTGTATGGTGTGCGTATTGTACGCTGTGTTGAATGCGCACTGTATGGTGTGTGTAATGTGCGCTGTGTTGAGTGCAAACTGTATGGTGTGTGTACTGTGCGCTGTGTTGAGTGCACATTGTATGGTGTGTGTACTGTGCGCTGTGTTGTGTGTGACTGTATGGTTTGTGTACTGTGCGCTGTGTTGAGTGCGCAATGTATGTTGTGTGTACTGTGCGCTGTGTTGAGTGTGACTGTATGGTGTGTGTACTGTGCGCTGTGTTGAGTGTAACTTTATGGTGTGTGTACTGTGCGCTGTGTTGAGTGTGACTGTATGGTGTGTGTACTGTGCGCTGTGTTGAGTGTGACTTTATGGTGTGTGTGTACTGTGCGCTGTGTTGAGTGCGACTGTATGGTGTGTGTGCTGTGCGCTCTGTTGAGTGTGCACTCAACACAGCGCACAGTACACAAACCCTACAGTGCGCACTCAACACAGCAAACAGTACACACACCATACAGTGCACACTCAACACAGCGCACAGTACACACATCATACAGTGCGCACACAACACAGCGCACAATAAACACACCATACAGTCGCACTGAACACAGCGCACAGTACACACACACCGTACAGTGCACACTCAACACTGCGCACAGTACACACACCATACAGTGCGCACTGAACACAGCGCACAGTACACACACCATACAGTCGCACTCAACACAGCGCACAGTACACACACCATACAGTCGCACTCAACACAGCGCACAGTACACACACCATAAAGTTACACTCAACACGGCGCATAGTACACACAACATACAGTGCACACTCAACACAGCGCACAGTACACACACCATACAGTCGCACTCAACACAGCGCACAATACACACACCATACAGTGCACACTCAACACGGCGAACAGTCCACACACCATACAGTCACACTCAACACAGCGCACAATACACACATCATACAGTGCGCACTCAACACAGCGCACAATACACACACCATACAGTCACACTCAACACAGCGCACAGTACACACACCATACAGTCACACTCAACACAGCGCACATTACACACACCATACTGTGCACGCTCAACATAGCGCACAATACACACACCATACAGTGTGCACACAACAAAGCGCACACTACACACACCATACAGTCACACTCAATACAGCGCACAGTACACACACCATACAGTCACACTCAACACAGCGCACAATACACACACCATACAGTGCGCACTCAACACAGCGCACAGTACACACACCATTCAGTGCGCACTCAACAAAGTGCACAGTACACACACCATACAGTGCGCACTCAACACAGCGCACAGTACACACACCATACAATCGCACTCAACACAGCGCACAGTACACACACCATACAGTGCACACTCAACACAGCGCACAGTACACACACCATACAGTCGCACTCAACACAGCGCACAGTACACACACCATACAGTGCGCACTCAACACAGTGCACAGTACACACACCATACAGTGCGCACTCAACACAGTGCACAGTACACACACCATACAGTGCGCACTCAACACAGTGCACAGTAGACACACAATACCAATGACATGCTGCCACACCACCTCATAACATACAACGACATAGTTTTTACCGAATCTTGACCTAAATATAACTTTAGCTAGGCTCTATTGAAGGTTCCATGATGATGGTCGTAGACCGAAACATGTAGGAGCAAGTCAAAGTGTTTTTAAATTGAATTTTAAAACTTTGTCAAGTTTAATAAAGAGTGCATTTGTTAGTGTATGAACTTTATATTGATTTGTATGACTTACATTTTTCAGAAGCTGAAATTTGAATCTGGCGGCAATTTTGAGCTAATACTTCTGGAAAACTGTAAAAAATCGATAGGTCGGTGTAGCAGTACGTCTATACAGCATTTTGTTCGGAATTAACTAGTTTGGAGTTTTGGTCAAATAACCAGACTTTTTCATTTTCATCATTATTTTCATCACTTCCTGCAAACCAATTACAAAACAGAATCGTTATAAGGACAACGATATGTTGATTCCTCTGAGAAGATATGTGCGCATGTAATATTCTAACCATGTTTGATGTTTGTGTGACCGTGCATCTCTGATACAATAGTATAAACAACCGACTAGATGCAACAATAACAATTTATTAGTAATTTCAATCAGCTCAACATGTTTCGGGCGATATTTTTACCCATCCTCAGGAGCAGTAAACACAGTTTACTGCTCCTGAGGATGGGGGAAATTATCGCCCGAAACATGTTGAGCTGATTGAAATTACTAATAAATTGTTATTGTTGCATCTAGTCGGTTGTTTATACTATTGTATTCTGACCATGTATTCTGGAGATACCACTTTAGAATCCCTACCGGCTTTGGTGTTATTCGAACAGACTGATTTGTTATTATTATCAAATTCTCCAGTGAATCATCAGGATATTGCTATGTTGCTACTTTGACCAATGAAAGGCACATCTTTCAAAATCCTTATTTCGTGAACATTTGGAGCATGTCTGAATGGATACGTTGCTACGTAAACTAAGATATTAGAACAAAGTCGTGAAAACGTCGAGAACTAAATGTAAAAAATGCGGAAATTTCTTGAAAGTGACCCAAAAACTATTTTCGGCACAGGTAAATGTCCTGGTATGCTTGATGAGATCATAACATATGATCTGTACTACAAACAGAGTGGTTTATTAAGTATGCATTCCTTTAATTTGGATCATGTAATACGATTCAACGTAAAATGCTAAAGACAGGTCGAAAATTACAAAACTTCGCATTAAAATCAAGGGGAGATAATGGGAAGGGAAAGCTTAATTACTTGGCAGTGGAGCCGAACACATGTTTTAGTGATTTTTGGAGAAGAAAAATGTTTTAATGTCGTTGCGTCACTTCCGACACATGATTTATACATTAGGCAGGGCATCTGTGCTGTCAGACTTCAAAGTTTCAAGGAATTTCTTCCTTGTTGTTAGATAAAAAAAAATCTTGTGGAAAAAGAAAAGAGAGAGTAATCGAAAGTTACAGGATATCGCTTAAGTGAACAATACTGAAGGAAGTAGGGGGCAAGACAGGAAAATATCAATTAATAAATTATGAAAGGAGTAAGAAAGAAATGCTAGAAGCAGATTAAAAAAAAAACCTAAGAAAATTACGAAGAGGGAAAATTCGAGGAATAACTCAGAGAATTACAAAAAATCAATTGAACAAAATAAAACATAACGGATGGATGAGAATATAAATCGAAGGAGAAGAAGTAGAGAAAAGGCGGAAGAAAAAAGAGGAAAGAAAGGTAAAAAGAAAGATAAAAAATAGAAACACAAACAAAAAGTAACAAACCTTTACGTAGTTTGGTTACGGAAATTAACACTAGAGTTTCCTGTGTTCATTTCAGTTTTTTATAACATTTACTGCTTAAAAGGTAAGAGGTAAATCAGTCCCATTGCAGGCCCGAGGTGCCCAGAGGGTTCCAGGACGTTAAGGTTCCCAGATTACGTGACAATTACCCAGGATAGTGGTAAGGTTGTTAGCCTTACGCACCGGCCGCTTTTTAGCCCCAGGAAATACTCCTGGTACTCATTTCTGTTAAAGGCTGAGTCGACCCCAGGGCCATAGTGCAATCGGCAGGATTTTGTCAATGAAAAATTCTAATGATAACATCCGAAATCGAAACAGCGACCTTCCGATTTCTAGCACAGCACCTTAACCACTGTAGTACCACGGTCCCCAATTACTGCTTAAAAACCTGCGTCTAAATCGTACAGCTTTATTACCTATAGCGCAGACAGCGTATGTCGTAAAGAAACTATAAATATTATATATTAGAAAGCACTTTTCTTGTCTGTTAGAAGATCAGTCGGTTAAAGATATTTAGGGTGGCAGCCTGTATTTAGTCTATGAGCTGTAAGAAATATATCGGTACAGTAGTGACAAGAAGCAGACTTCCTTAATGTCACAACTTTTGTGCAAGGCGATAAATTATTCGTTTAAATTTGTAAACGTCGAGGACTCTCTCATTCCTTGGAAACAAAATATTGGCTCAAAATACTAACTTTGCCGTTATTGTAGAGTAATCGCTGAAGACGCGAAGCTTCTCCTATACTAAATCATGTCTACTGATGTACACAATTGCAGTCGTTTTGAAGATTTGCATTTCCTTCATCCTTGGGGTCAAGCAACCTATTCTGTCTGGAGTATTTTTGTTGGAATGTGGAAACATTGCTCTCGTCCGAAAAGTTGGTAAATATTTACCAACCGACACGGCGTAGCATACCAGTAGGCTTGAGTCTTCAAAACACGAAGTCAACAAGGGCATAAAAGACAAGTCGCTTTTGAAGCACTTAAGGATTCCGTTTTCCGGGGGTCAGTTAAATCGCATAACAGAGTTCTTATTCGTGTTAGTGCTACCAGCAGTTTTCTTGTACTACAACTGTGTGACTGCACTACAATTGTGTGACTGCACTACAATTGTGTGACTGCACAACAACTATGTGACTGCACTACAACTATGTGACTGCACTACAATTGTGTAACTGAACTACAACAATGTGACTGCACTACAACTATGTGACAGCACTACAATTGTGTGACTGCACTACAACTATGTGACTGCACTACAAGTATGTGACTGCACTAAAACTGTGACTGCACTACAATTGTGTAACTGAACTACAACTATGTGACTGCACTACAACTATGTGACTGCACTACAACTGTGTGACTGCACTAAAACTGTGACTGCACTACAACTATGTGACTGCACTACAACTGTGTGACTGCACTAAAACTGTGACTGCACTACAACTATGTGACTGCACTACAATTATGTGACTGCACTACAACTGTGTGACTGCATTACAACTACGTGACTGAACTACAACTATGTGACTGTACTACAACTGTGTGACTGCACTAAAACTGTGTGACTGCACTACAACTGTGTGACTGCACTACAATTTTGTGACTGCAGTACAACTATGTGACTGCACTACAACTATGTGACTGCATTACAACTACGTGACTGAACTACAACTATGTGACTGTACTACAACTGTGTG
>Ga0131853_10025386_pt1 | contig 10681 bp, 15 predicted proteins | sample TergutLab28metaG_FD_92764 | JGI IMG/M metagenome (GOLD analysis project Ga0131853, IMG submission 92764) | Labiotermes labralis P1 segment gut microbial communities from Petit-Saut dam, French Guiana - Lab288 P1 (version 2) (version 2) | ecosystem: Host-associated > Arthropoda: Insects >... | reverse complement strand
TGTTGCGAGGCATTGCATTGTTTGGTATGAGTTTGGATTTGCTGCCGAAGCAATCCAGACAAGATTATTTTGGGTTCACATTTGCGTGACATACATAGCATATCTGGATTGCTTCGGCTGCTAATCTAATTTCGTTACGATGTCTGCAACGCCTCGCAACGACGGGGGATAGGCAAAGTGGATATTTAAGAGATATTTTTTTGCGAAAAATTTCTTAGCCGCAGTATGGCTAAGTTAACACAAGTATAAAGACATGCCTTATACTGCGTTGTATGGAATTCAAAACTGTATTAAAAGAATTGCGTACAAAGCATAATTTAACGCAAAAACAATTAGCAGAAAAAATTGGTGTCGCATCGCAAAGCATAAGCGATTGGGAAAAGGGACGAAGTGAACCAAATCTTGACAAGATAAAAAATCTTGCAAGGTGTTTTAATGTAAGAATAGGTCAAATGTTGGGGTTTGAAAAATTACTTTCATAGTTGACATTTAGCGTATAAAATGCTACTTTGTTTTTTATCCGTCGTTGCGAGGCATTGCATTGTTTGGCATGAGTTTGGATTTGCTGCCGAAGCAATCCAGATAAGATTAGTGTGGGTTCACATTTGCGTGATACACAAAGCATATCTAGATTGCTTCGGCGGTTAATCTAATTTTGTTACGATGTCTGCAACGCTTCGCAACGACGGTGGATAAAGATGGTGACATTTTAAAAGCAAAGTCTTATGCGCAAAGTTAAAAGGATAACAAATGAGTAAAGAAAAACAATCATTCGTTTATATTTTGTTCAATAAAAGAAACGGCACTTTATATACAGGTGTGACATCTGATTTGATTAAGCGCATATGGCAGCACAAAGAAAAATGTGTGCAAGGCTTTACAAAAAAGTATGAAGTCAATCAATTGGGCTACTATGAAGTATTTGGTGATATTCGTTTGGCAATTGAACGAGAAAAGGTTATCAAGGCAGGTTCAAGGAAACAAAAACTAGCATTGATTGAAAAAGATAATCCTGATTGGAATGATTTATATGATTCGTTGATTTAAAACTACACTTATAATTTCAAATAATCCTGATAATTCATGTCCCTGTCTAATATCTTTGTATCTTCTATTTCTATAATCCTGTTTGCTACTGTGGACATGATTTCTTCGTCGTGGGTGATAAATAACATGCCGCCTTTAAAGTTGGTCATGCCTTTATTAAGGGCGGTGATGGCCTCTAGGTCTAAGTGGTTGGTGGGTTCGTCAAGAATCAAAAAGTTTGCGCCACTAAGCATCATTTTAGAAAGCATACATCTTACTTTTTCGCCGCCAGATAATACTTTGGCTTTTTTTAAAGCCTCTTGACCGGAAAATAACATTCTGCCCAGCCAGCCGCGCAAGTATTCTTCAAACTTTTCTTTAGAGAACTGCGCCAGCCATTCGACAAGATTGAGGTCAACACCGTCAAAAAAGTTATCGTAATTTTGGGGCAAATAGGCATTAGTGACAGTTTGTCCCCATTTTACATAACCTGTGTCGGGCTTTTGTAGACCCATGATAATATCAAACAGCATTGATACCGTTGTACTTTTAGAAGTCACAAATGCAATTTTATCACCTTTCTTTAGCTTAAAGGACACATTCTTAAAAAAGCCTTTTTTAGAAACATTTTCGACTTCTAAAATTTCATTGCCAACCTCTCTATCGGCTTTAAAGTCAATAAAAGGGTAGCGGCGGCTAGATGGCTTAATATCCTCTAGCCTTAATGATTCCAATTCCTTTTTGCGGCTGGTCGCTTGCTTTGACTTACTTGCATTTGCACTAAACCGCGCAATAAACTCTTGCAGCTCTTTCGCCCGAACCTCATTCTTTTTATTTAACTCTTTACTTTGACGCAAAAGCAGTTGACTTGTTTCATACCAAAAATCGTAGTTGCCGACATAAATGTTGATTTTCTTAAAGTCCACATCGCAAATATGCGTACAAACTCTGTTAAGAAAATAGCGGTTGTGTGATACAATAATGATAATTGTATCTTCTAATTCGTACAAATAATTTTCTAACCACTTTACACTTTTAGGGTCAAGGTTGTTGGTAGGTTCGTCCAATATCAAAATATCAGGATTGCCAAATAGGGCTTGCGCTAATAAAACTTTAACCTTAACTTTTGCGTCTAATTTATCCATTTGGGTAGCAAAATGCGCTGCGTCAACTTTAAGTGAACGCAATAAACTTTCGGCATTGCTTTCTGCCTCATAACCGCCTAACTCTGCAAACTCTGCCTCAAGTTCGCCTGCCTTAACACCGTCAGCATCGCTAAAATCACTTTTAGCATATAATGCGTCCCTTTCTGCAGCGATTTCGCTTAAACGCGTGTGACCCTTCATAACTGTTTCAAGCACAGTAAACTCATCATATAGATGTTGATTTTGCTGCAGTACTGACATTCTGTCTTTTTTGTCAATGGCAATATCGCCTTTGTTAGGCTCTAGTTCGCCCGTCAAGATGCGCAAAAAGGTTGATTTGCCCGCGCCGTTTGCGCCGATTACACCGTAGCAGTTGCCCTTAGTAAATTTTAGAGTTACACCCTCAAAGAGTACACGAGAGCCGAATTGTAATGAGATATTGTTAACATTTATCATGATGGGGTTTCCTTGAAATGAAAGTTATAAAAAAATGATTCACAATGCACAATTGTGCATTGTGAATCGTGCGTTCAGTATTATTCAGCTTTAAAAGGCAAGAGTGCCATTGTCCTGGCTGATTTTATCGCTACGGCTAATTCCCTTTGGTGCTTTGCGCAAGTGCCGGTAGTACGGCGGGGGACGATTCTGCCCTTTTCGGTAAGGAATCTTTTTAGCTTGGGTGCGTCCTTGTAGTCGATAAATGTTGTTTTCTCTACACAAAATACGCAGACTTTGCGTTTTTGCGGGCGTTTTGGCGGTCTTGCCGCTTTAGCTTTATCATCTGCGGCATCGTTTGCCGCAGGTGCTTTCTTGGTATCCATGTGTGGATTTTCTCCTATAAAAAATTAAAATGGTAAGCCTTCGTCTTCAACAGGGCTTAGTTTATCGGTGGGTTTTTTGGCAGTAGCTGGTTTTCTCTCGTTGTCAAAAGAACCGCCTTCACCGTCTTTTTTGGTATTTAAAAATTGTACATCGTCTGCAACAATATCTGTAGCGTGGTGTCTTACACCGTCTTTTTCGTAGGTGCGTGTTTCGACTCTGCCTGATACAGCAACCTTGCTGCCTTTAGTCAGATACTTGCCGCAGTTTTCGCCCAAACCGCGCCATGCGACAATATTAAAAAAGTCTGCTTCGCGCTCGCCTTGCGAATTTGTAAAGTTACGGTTGACCGCTAGGCCAAATTTGCAAACCATTACACCGCTGCCGCCTGCTGTTTGTAGTTCAGGGTCGCGTGTTAGGTTACCGATTAAGATACATTTGTTCATGATGTTTTACCTCTTCTTCGTTTTTTTGATTTTTAAGATTTGTTATTTGGTTGTTTTTTTATTGTTTTCTAGCCCACTTTAGTGACTTTGTAACGAACAACAGCGTCTGAAATTTTCATTCTGCGTTCTAGTTCTAAAGGCAATGCGGGGGGGGCAGAGAATGTCATGAGGGCATAAAAGCCTTCGGTCTTGTAGTCGATAGGGTAGGCATATTTTTTGATGCCCCACTTATCAACCTTCTCTACGCTGCCGCCGTTTTCGGTGACGATTGAAGAAATTTTTTCAATCTCTGCGTCACGCGCTTTGTCTTCTAGCTTTGCTTCAAGAATGTACAGCACTTCGTATTGATTCATATTAAGTTATAACCTCCTTATGGTCTTAATCGGGGGTCGGGCTCAAAATAGACTTGATTCGCGCTACGCTCGCCTCGTCGTCTTGGTCGTGTACGGAAGTACACTCCACTTCGACTCCTCGTCGACTGTTGCGCGACTGAAGCCCATTTTTAGCCCGACCCGCAAAGCGCGTTTTAGTTTCTAAGAGTTAACCCCAAGGAAAATCCCCATTGTCTTTTTGCAGGGACAAAGGGGATTATAGCAGCCTTTAATTAAAATAGCAAGCGAAAATCAATTACATTTTTACAAGCACTTTTAAATGCTCTTGAAAAGTGTTGACACTTGTTTCTATGCAAGAACCGACTTCGCTAAAAGGAATTTCTTTACTTATAAGCGGTGCAGTTTTTACTCCGCTTAACGCAATCATGTTTAGAGCTGATGGAATAAGTTTTGCGCCGTTAGAGATTCCTATTACTGAAAGCTGTTTTTGCAAAATGGGGGCGATAGTGGTTTGCATATTGGTTTCTGTACCTGCCCAACCTATAACTGCAATTCTGCCGCCATAGGCAAGATAGTCAAAGGTTTTTGAAGGTTCATGCGCCGATTGAGTGCTGTAGCATAGCGCTTCTGACATATTGCCGCCGGTGATTGCAAAAATCTTTTTCACAGCGTCCTCTTCTTCAGGATTTATGCAATAATAGGCGCCTAAGGATTCGGCCAGAGATAGTCTTTCTGGACGATGGTCAATAATAATAGGAACTGCTTGATAATGAATCGCAACTTGAGCTAAGATAAGCCCTACTATATTAGAGCCTAAAATAACAATATGTTCGCCTTTTTTAAGCTGCAGTTTAGATACAATGTTGTTAGCAAGCGCGATGTGAGGAACAAAAATCGCATCGGTGCTTTTAATATGGTTTGGCAATAAAAATGCTTCTTGTTTGCGAACAACCACAAAGTCTGACAAAAAGCCGTCTTCGTCAATTCCGTAAGCACGGGATACCACGCAAGAGTTTTTCTTTGCACCAGAGCAATCATCGCAACACAAAAATGGGTCTAGCACAACGCGGTTGCCGCGCTCAAAATTTGTTACATCTTCGCCGGCTTCCGTAATCATACCCACTGCTTGCCTTCCCAATGTGATAGGAAGTTTAGGGATAGCGACCTTTCCTTCGTACGCTAAAAGGTCAAGTCTGGAAATAGCCGAATATTCGACCTTAACTTTGACAAAACCGCTGGGTATGGGTTTTGAAGGAAGTTCTTCTAGATTTAATTTTTTTGGTGCAGATAATCGCCAACTTAACATAATAGATAGTGTCCCTTATCATTAAAAGAAAAAAGTAAGTTTCAATAAGAAAAATACAGTTTTTCAGGGTTCTATTGTAACATATATTGTTTAATAAGTCAAATCTTTCTTAGGGGTATTTTTGTTGAATTTATGCGGATAAGAAATATAGATTTTGTATAAAAATCCCATTTAATACCAAAAAATTGTTGTGTAAAATTGTTGACAGTTTATTTTTAAAAATATAGTATAGGGGGGTTCGTGTAAAAGGCGATGGGTCTTCCTCCGCTAAAAAAACCGATAGTGCTGCAAGGCACTTTTTGTTTCCTCTAGAGAATGACACACCCGTCCCCGTTGCAAAGTTGCAAATTCGACAGAAGATAGCATGGACAAATACGCATAAACCCTACTACTTTGGAGCAAAAATGACAGGCCAAAAAATCAGAATCAAATTAAAATCCTTCGACCATCTGTTGTTGGATAAATCCGCCGCAAGAGTTGTAGATGTGGCAAAGCGTACGGGCGCAAAAGTGGCAGGACCTATTCCGTTGCCGACAGACCGCGAAATCATTACTATTTTGCGCTCCCCCCACAAGCACAAAGATTCGCGCGAGCAGTTCGAGTCAAGAACTTTTAAAAGGTTAGTAGACATTTACAATCCTTCAAAAAGCACAGTGGACTCGTTGTCATCTTTAGACTTTCCTGCCGGTGTTGATATTCAGCTAAAAGTGTTGGATGTAAAAGCCGCTGCAAAAAAAGCGAAATAATACAGCTATTAGACGCAACTATATATAGTTCAAGCAATATATAGTTCAAACAATTTACTAATTGACTTACACAAGGTGTATCATGGAAAAAGCTATTTATGGAACTAAATTAGGCATGACGCAAGTCTTTACGGATAAAGGAACGATGATTCCTGTAACCGTAGTCGCGGCAAGCCCAATGACGATTGTTAGAAAAAAGACAGTCGATAGAGATGGTTACGACGCATTAGTCGTGGCTTTTGGCGAGGCAGTCAAAGAAAAAAGAATCAACAAGCCTGAGTTAGGTCTGTTTGAAAAAGTAAAGCAAGAGCCTAAGCAGTTTGTAAAAGAGTTAAAGCTGGCATCTTGTGATTCCTTTGAGGTTGGCAAAAACATCGGCTGCGATATTTTTGCAGAAAGCGACATCGTTGATGTTGTAGGCACTTCAAAAGGTAAAGGCTTTACAGGTCCTATTAAATTGCACAATCAGCGCCGTCTAAAAGAAACTCACGGTACAGGTCCCGTTGTTAGGCAAAAGGGAAGTATGGGTGCAAGAAGTGCGCCGGGCAGAGTTGCAAAAGGCATGAATATGGCGGGTCATTGGGGTGCAGAGCGCGTAACTGTACAAAACCTAACGATTGTAAAAGTAGATAAAGAGCGCAATGTATTATTGATAAAAGGTGCGATACCAGGTCCCAATGGAAGTTTGGTGACAGTAAAGAACGCAGTAAAGAAATAGTGGAAAGCTAGAAGCCCACGAATCACTATCACGACAAGGACAACCATTATTATGGCAAAAGTAACAGTATACAATCAAAAAGGCGAGAAAACTTCTTCTGCCCTAAAACTAGATGACTCGGTGTTCGCGCAAGAATACAACGAGCCTTTAGTCCATCAAGTGATTGTGGCGCAGCGCAACAATCAAAGACAAGGTACAAAATGCACGCTTACCCGCGCGGAAGTTAGAGGCGGCGGCAAAAAACCTTGGAGGCAAAAGGGCACGGGTCGCGCAAGGCAAGGCAGTACGCGTTCACCCCAATGGGTTGGCGGCGGTGTTGTGTTTGCGCCAAAGCCCCGCGATTTTTCTCAAAAGGTAAATAAGCAACAGCGCCGCGGCGCGCTAGTCAGTGTCCTGTCGGACAAGGTCAGCAAAGACCGTATGGTTGTGATTGACAAGATTGTTTTAAAAGATGCAAAGACGAAAGAGATGGATTCTATCTTCAAAATCTTTAAGCTAAATATCAAGACTCATGAAGCGTTAGACGAAAAAGGTAAAAAGGTTGTTAAAATATCTAAAGCCGCTCCAAAAATTCTTTTGGTTGTGGACGAAAAAGACGAGATGCTTGTAAGAGCGGCAAAAAATATTCCGTATGTCAAAACTATCGCTTCTAACCTAATCAATGTTTACGATGTAGTTGTAGCGGATAAATGCGTTTGCACCGTAGACGCTATCAAAAAAATTGAGGAGGCGTATAAAGCATAATGGACGCATATCAAGTTATCAAAGGACCATTACTCACCGAAAAATGTTACGCCGGTATTCCTATCAAAAAGTACACATTTGAAGTCGATGTAAGGGCAACCAAAACACAAATCAAAAATGCAGTCGAAGAATTGTTTTCGGTAAGAGTCGAAAAAGTAAACACCGTCAACTGCAAGGGCAAATTTAAACGACAAGGAAAAAATGAAGGTTATACTTCAAAATCCAAAAAAGCGTTTGTTCAACTAAAGCAAGGCGAAAAAGCTATTTCCTTCTTCGAAGGGTTGATGTAGTTAATGTAAAGTTGCGAGAGAATATTGCAACAAAAAATGCGCCGCAGGCATTCTCGCGCTGAAGAGCCGCCTCGAAGTGCGAGTCTTTAAAAAAAAGAGTCCGCCCAAATTGGGCAAAGCCCAATTTGCGATTGGGCGGAAAGGAATACTATGGCAGTAAAAAGATACAAGCCCATAACGCCAGCACAGCGATTTAAAACAAGTGCAGACTTTTCGATGCTATCTAAGGTAGAGCCGGAGAAGTCTTTGCTTGAAAGAAAAAAGCGTAACAGCGGCCGCAATAATACCGGTAAAATTACCGTTAGGCACAGAGGCGGCGGTAACCGCAGAGTTAAGTATCGCGTTGTAGACTTTAAGCGCAATAAGGACGATATTCCTGCTAAAGTTGCTACGCTAGAATATGACCCCAACCGCAGCGCTTATATAGCATTATTGCATTATGCGGACGGCGAAAAAAGATATATACTAGCTCCCGTAGGACTAAATGTCGGTGACAGTGTTATCTCTGGCGAGGGCGCTGATATTAAGGTTGGCAACTGCTTGCCATTAAGCATTATCCCTGTTGGTACTGTGGTTCACAATGTAGAACTTAGACCCGGCAGAGGCGGTCAAATGGCAAAAAGCGCTGGGACATCAATTCAATTGGTGGCAAGAGAAGGCAAATATGCGACGCTAAAACTTCCTTCCGGAGAAATGCGCATGGTGCCGATTGCCTGCAGAGCCACAATAGGTCAAGTCGGAAATGTCGAAAATAATTTGATTAGTTTAGGAAAAGCCGGCAGAACAAGACATATGGGTATTAAACCTACCGTTAGAGGTGTTGTTATGAATCCTTGTGACCACCCGCACGGCGGCGGCGAGGGCAAAAGTCCCATCGGTAAACCTGGTCCTGTCACCCCTTGGGGTAAACCTACTTTGGGTTATAAGACACGCAAAAAACGCAAAAGCAACAAGTTTATTGTTAAAAGGATAAATTAGTCTATGAGTAGATCAATTAAAAAGGGCCCCTATTGCGAGCCGCGCTTACTAAAGCGCGCCGAGGCAATGAGTAAGGTTCAAGACAAAAAAATTATCAAAACTTGGTCGCGCGCCTCGACAATTTTTCCTCAGTTTGTAGGATTGACGGTTGCTGTCCATGACGGACGCAAACATGTTCCTGTTTACTGCAGCGAAGAAATGGTCGGTCACAAGTTGGGCGAGTTCGCCCCTACCCGCACCTTTAAAGGTCACGCAGGGGATAAAACGACGAAAGGTAAGAGATAGCACTTTTCATTGGAGTTATTATGTCATCAAGAATGAAAAAAAAGGCAGAAAGACATGCCGAAATTAAGGACAAGCGTCCGCAAGCTCACGCAAGACATATCCGTATGTCGCCATTTAAGGTGCGTGCTGTTTTAGATATTATTCGCGGAAAATCCGTTTCTGCGGCACTTTCTCTTTTAGAGTTAACACCAAGAGCGGCTTGCGAGCCTATTAAAAAGGTTTTGCTTTCTGCTACAGCTAATGCCGAGCATAATAGCGGATTGAGTCGTGAGGATTTAGTGATAGCCGAAACCTATGCCGGCGCAGGTCCCGTTTTAAAAAGAATGCAGCCTGTGTCAAAAGGCAGAGGACACCGTATCCTAAAACGCACTTCGCATATCACCGTTATTTTAGACACTGTCAAGGAGGCAAATGCATAATGGGTCAGAAAGTTCATCCTCACGGATTTAGAGTCGGCATCATTGACGGCTGGAATGCAACATGGTATGCAGGCAAAAGAGATTTTGCAAAATATTTGTACGAAGACCACAAACTTCGTAACTATATTAAAACTAAATATTACGCGTACGGTATCAGCAAGGTAACCATAGACCGCACAATGGGTAAAGCAGTGATTTACATCTTTACTTCAAAACCAGGTATGATTATAGGTACAAAAGGTGCGGGGATTGATGTGCTTAAAAAACAATTGCAAAAGATTGTTGAAAAAGGCACACAAATCCATCTTAATATTATGGAAGTTAAGCGCCCCGATTTAGATGCGACATTGGTTGCAGAAAGTATCGCTGCGCAGTTAGAAAAGCGTTCCTCATTCAGGCGCACCATGAAACAGGCTATGACAAGAGTTATGCGCAGCGGCGCAAAGGGTGTAAAGGTCATGGTATCCGGCAGATTAGACGGGGCTGAAATTGCAAGAAGTGAAAGTTACAGCGAGGGAAGTATTCCCCTACAAACACTTCGTGCCGACATTGACTTTAATTATGCAACCGCGCGCACAACCTACGGTGCCATCGGTGTAAAGGTATGGATTTATAAAGGCGAGATTTTGCCAGGTAGTAAAAAAGAAGACGATAGAATAGAGAATAATCGCAGAGAAGACGGAAATAGAAGAAATTAAACCGTAGGGGCGGTCATTGCGAAAGCACTGCTTTCGCTCGCACCAAATAAAAAGGTAAACAAAATGTTAATTCCAAAAAGAGTAAAACGCCGCAGACAGCATCGCGGCAGAATGACCGGCAAAGCCACAAAAGGTAATATCGTCGCATACGGCGAGTATGGCCTAGTTTCGCTTGAGCCCGGTTGGATTACTTCTAACCAAATCGAATCCGCCAGGATTGCTATGACTCGTCATATCAAAAGGGGCGGTAAAGTTTGGATTGATATTTTCCCCCACAAACCCGTTACAAAAAAACCTGCCGAAACCCGTATGGGTAGCGGTAAAGGCAGCCCTGAATATTGGGTTGCGGTAGTTAAGCCCGGCAGAGTCATGTTTGAGATGGCGGGTGTTTCGGAAGAACTTGCAAGAGAGGCTATGCGCCTTGCTATGCACAAACTTCCTGTTAAATGTAAATTTGTTAAAAAAGGCGATGTGATTTCAGCGGACGCTAATCCCGAGCCTACTGATAAAAAGGAGGCGAAAGAATAATTTATGGCAAAAGCAACAAAATTTCATGAAATGAAAAATGAAGAGCTAAGCGTAGAATTGCGTGAGCTTAAAGAAAGATTGTTTCGTCTAAGATTCAGCGCGGCAACGGGGCAATTGCAAAATCCTCAAGAGATGACGCATTGCAAAAAGGATATTGCGCGCGTAAAAACAGTCATGCACGAAAGGCAGCTAAAAGCATAC
>Ga0131853_10025385_pt1 | contig 10681 bp, 8 predicted proteins | sample TergutLab28metaG_FD_92764 | JGI IMG/M metagenome (GOLD analysis project Ga0131853, IMG submission 92764) | Labiotermes labralis P1 segment gut microbial communities from Petit-Saut dam, French Guiana - Lab288 P1 (version 2) (version 2) | ecosystem: Host-associated > Arthropoda: Insects >... | reverse complement strand
TGTGTGTGTGTGTGTGGGTGTGTGTGTGTGTGTGTGTGTGTGTGTGTGTGTGTGTGTGTGTGTGTGTGCGTGTGTGTGTGCGCGCGCGTGTGTGTGCGCGCGGGTGTGTGTGTGCGTATGTGAGTGTGTGAGTATGTGTGCGCGTGTGTGTGTGTGTGTGTGTGTGTGTGTGTGTGAGTGTGTATGTGTGATCGGTGAACCTTCCAGGAAAGACCGAGGTCCGCTGTGGGTGTTCTGGCATGTGGGGAGGAGAAAATGCAATAATTGCTGCATATATGTGTGACTGTCACACAAATTTCTGGATCTTGTATGTTAAATGGCAATAATTTCCCTCTCAACTCGCTCGCATGGACGGTATATTATTATGATAATTTGCAACGAGCAAATATGGGATCACATAAGTGAGAGGTCTTTATATTACAAAACCACACAAGGATTCACGAAGACCCAAATAAGTAATAAGAGTAACACGGGGATTGTCTTCAAGGTAGAATACATAAAGTACGAAAATATGCTCGGAAACGTAGCGAAATCGATTTTTTTTTCAGGAGAAAATTCTTTGACCCATTTTCACCCCACTCGACTGTACCAGTTTGGACTCCTAACAGAAAGAAAAGTAGAAAGGTTGCCAGAATTTCGTGAAGAATTTTTAAAGGAACACATTTTTTAACAACTGAACTGGACAAATCAAGTTCTTCTGATTCAAGGGATGGATTATGAAACACATAATTTTGAGAACTGCGCTGTTTGGAATTTTGTGCAGCGTCGAAAGACAGTTCCGCTTGACCCTTGAAAATGTAACCGTTAGGTTGTCCCGAAACGACAGTATGGAATCGCCACTCTGCGCTGCGTAAAGGTGTGCAATTTATGAAAGGATCAGCACCTTGGAGGGAATTAATAGTTTGGAGGTAAAGGTAAAGCAATCCCTGTACAGGCACAGAGGTGTCCAGGAGGTTGAGGGTCCCAGATTTCAAGAAAATCGGGACATTAATGTGGTAATGTTGTCAATCCGTAAGCATAGATCTCGTTTATGCCCCAGAAAATATTTCTGTTTGAGGCTAAGACGAAACCGGGACCATGGTAGGCCGGAAGGATTGTGTCAATGAAAGTTTCCAATGACACAATCGAACTCGCGACTTCCGACTTGTAGCGCGGTGCTTCAATCAACTGCGCCACCGCGAGTCCCAGTGAAGTTTAAAGTAAAGGCAAAGGTAAATTTCACCCTAGAACAGGCCACGAAGGCCCAGAGGGGGAGACGCGGTATAGCTCTACTCTTTCTTTAGCCTCTGCGCTAGATGGGGTGAGTGGTCAACGCCAATCCTCGGCCGCTTTTCCCCCGAGAAAGACTCGGAAGCCATTGTATAGGAGGCTGGGTGGGCCTCAGGGCCGGTCTGGACGGGTGCGGAAAATCTCTTCTCTATCGGGATTCGATCCCCGGACCGTCCAGCGTAATGTCATACGGTAGCAGAACACAGATACCACGATCCATTAAAATCAATAAGTTGGTTCAAGAGTTGAAAAAGGCACAAAAAGACATTAATCTTACAAGCTAATTCTCTTTCCTTAAGAAATCAAACACGTTAAAATGCACTATTTGCCGATCTCAGCGGTCTAAGGCGTGGGTCTACGGCCGCTCTCCTGCTCGGGTTGTAGGTTCGAAACCCGCCGAGGGCATGGATGTCTGTGTTGAGTGTTGTGTGTTGTCAGGTAGAGGTCTCTGCGACGAGCTGATAACTCATCCAGAGAAGTCCTACCGATTGTGATGCGTCGCTGTGTGTGATCTAGAAACCTCAAGAACGAGGAGGCCATGGCCCGCGTTGGGCCGCAGCGCCACAGGGGGAAAAATTCACTATTTATGTTATCAATGAATATTATAGGTGTGACGATTTTATAATATCCTATAACTCTGATTTTCTTCTTCTGCAGGAAGAAATAGAACTTCTCGCGATGGGGAGCACAGTAGTTGTCACTTCGAGTTCCCCTACCACTTTTTGTGACATACAGTTCCTTTCGGTGGACACTCCAAATGTATTTTGCAGGTACCGACAGCAGTAATTCTGCACACAAGTTTTGCAAATGTCAACTATTACCGGATATAAGGTGCTGTATTATACTTTGCACTTGTAGTAAGTTTAATGTTGTTTAACCCACCCGAAGTTTTCAAGTTAAACTTTCTTGTGAAGTGACATAGAAAATTAATGTGACCGACAGACCTTAATGCCTCTGTATATCTCAAGTTCTGTGTAAATCCAGGGACGTAACTCTGTATTAACTGAACTACGTTCGTACGCAACTTTCCTATCAACTTACTCGCTAAAATACATTCTACATTTTACTTCTATTGTTCCGAGAATTGCGGTAGGGATTTTATTTAAAATGCGAATAAAGGCTATAAAATGTCAAGTTATTGTTGCTTCATAAGACACAGACTGCAAAATGCAGATTAGTGTAAAGGAATGCTTGTTACTCTACTTAACAGTGTTACGTTAAACGTGTCACCATAATTACATGGTAACAGAATGTATTAATTTGACATCTGAAATTCAGTGAAATGTTTTGTATTTAAGATACTGCCCTCTGGCTTCTTGATCAGCGTGACATTTAATAAAAAATTACATTAATCTGTTAAAGAGCTTAACCGTCATAAGAATATAACGCAGTTTATAAAGAACTGATTCGTTCAACAAAAATTCAGATCGTATTTTTGTGTTCACGTGCTACTGAGATTTGGAGTAAATTTTGTATTTTTATTGTACAGGTTACAGTTCTGAGTCACTCGAGACGGTAATACTTGCATTAGAAGTACTGCTACTAGTAGTAATAGTAGTAGTGGTGGTGGTAGTAGTGGTAGCAGTGGTAATAGTAGTTGTAGCAGTAGTAGCATTAGCAGTACTGTAAATGTACATTGACACCTTGAGCAGTCGACGGCTATTCATCTGACTGAGACAGCTCCTTAATGTATTGCATATTTACGTATTAGCCTTGGAGTATAATTTCTTACCGTGAAAGTATAATCTATAAAAAGTTCTTGGTAATGGAAGAAAATCCGTACAAGTACACGACATTTTGGGTAGAAAGGAAGGAAAACACTTTTCTTACATTTCTTTCATTTCTTGAGTTATGGCAGAAAACATATATTAGGCCTGCACATGTCCACTTATTAAGCGTGCATTTTACACTGTAAGCTGCAGAAAATTTTATTCCCTTTTGTCATGGATAATTACACTGAAATTGTATAAGTTCTTTAACTCAAAAATACGTCTTTGTGCCCTTTATGACCCTTGTTGTTACCAAGATTCCTACGTATTCTTTGGTACAATTATGGATTGTTCACTAGACGCAGAAGGTCATGCTTCCTTCAGTGTCTACAGTGAAATGATAACCTACGAATATGTCAGGCCCTCTCTGTCTTTTGAACACTGCTTCATAATCATTCTTTATCTTACGCCTTCCTTTTCAAGGAAGGAAACGAAGAGTTCCAGGAACTTACATGATGATATTTAGCGAAGTAAATCTGTTTTGCACAATCAGACTGCGGTAAAGCGTACCGAAAAATAAGTTAGTCTTCTTTATACCGTCTTTCCCAAAAGTTTCATTATGTAAGCAATCTTAGGTTCCCTTTCGACAAGACACTACTCTGTTTACGAATCACACTTAGGAAATGTGAACTTCACATTAAATATGGTGGAAAGGAATTTTAAAAATTTCTGTAGCCCCTCATTGTCACTCCATACTGATAGATGGTTATAAATAAAGTGGTGTTTCCGTGGAACAGGGGTATCATCTCGGATAGGTGACTTTTAGGACACTTCGTACTGAGGTAGATGCTTGGTGAGTGCATCAGTGGCGACTGTGTGTCCTGCTTTTTTGTGCGATGTTACTGGAAAAGAGCCTGACTTGGAATGCAATACCAGCACGTAAAAGGAAATCAACAAATCCACCAAACCGACCTCCACAACACATATTATTGTACATTTATACCAGTCGGTATCAGAGTTAGCTTCTGAGGTAACATGACTCAGAAACCCCTGAGCTCTGTGTATTACCTACCTAATTCTTCATGTTTCCTTAGACATATAAATACCTTGTTCACTAGATTGTAAAGATTATTAACTGAAAGACTGGTATCGTCAACATGTAACAGGTACTCATGCTTGAAAAATGATTCGTGCATGATTTATCTCCATCCATATTACACGTCGAGCTTAAAGTCAAAGACATGCAATATACACATTTTCCAAATACTTCGTACGACAAAGTGACAGTTCTTAAGCTCCCACATCGGAAATTCATATGATAGCGGTTTTGCTGTGATTTATGTTACGAAATTAACAGGTACAAAAGTATGTTGGACAGCATTACGACGTCGTTCATACTAGCTTTCATGACATCCATCAATTGTTTCGAAACTCAAAGAACAAGGTTGGGGGGGGGGGAGGCAGACGTAAATATACGTCAATGTCTATCTTTAAAGTCAGCTAAGAACTGAATGGTCGATCTCAGTGGCTGTCCGGTCTAAGTCGTAGGACTGCGGCCGTTGGCCTGCTGCGATTGTGTGTTCGAATCCCACCGCCGATATGGTTCTTTGTTTATATTGTATGTTGTCAGGTAGAGGTCTCTGCGACGAGCTAATCACTCGTCCAGAGGATTCCTACCGACTCTAGTGCGTCGTTGTGTTTGATCTAGAAACCTCATGAATGAGAAGGCCCTGGCGCGTTTGGCCGCAGTGCCACAAAAATTATGAAAGAACTGAATTTGGATTCGATAAAGGTCGTATTGGCTTGTAATACATTATCGCACAAAGAGATGTAGTGAGTTCTTAGGATTTCTTAACGTGCCTCTACGTTAGTCTGTGGTATAACTGACGTGTCAACGGCTTACAAACTCCACAAAGGTTCTGCGAGTTAATTAGAGTCCATAAACAATAAAGCTATATTTCGACGCTGTAACGACGCTGAAGAAAATGAGAAATTAAAAAAAAAAATTTCACTTTCCAGGAAAGGAGTAGCTGACAGAAGTTCACATGTATAAGATGTGGTACTACTTGCGAATGTTAAACAAAAATTTCTTAGCAACATCATTCAGTCAATCAGTCAACCAGTATTTAGGCCTACGTTTGTGTTTACCCTGGGTTTTACGGTTAGAGAGCAGCAATGTCTTGTGTCTTAGTTTGCAGGGTTAAATGCCAATGCGACGCATGACAGCATTTGTATATCGACTGCACGTTGTAATGCGCAGAGTTTACCTGTCTGCTTGTTTATCTTACACAAACTGCACAACGCCCGGCTTCTCTTCCTTGCTGAACTTCTCGGGTGTACTCTTGTTGGAAACTTTGGTAGTTACACACTGCAAACTGGTCTAAACTCAAGTTTATTCTACGCATCAGCTCCAACTGAAGAGAGGTGAAATGGCCAGGAATGGTTTATTGCAGACCTTGCAGTGTACACTTCGTTTAAAGGGATATGGACGAAGTTCAAATCAAATTTACTTTATCCAAGTTATTTACATTCTGTGGATAGTTTAACGGTATTGTAACTACGAAACAATGTAACTCGAGACTCGAGAAAAAGTGCATATTCCTTGTAATAAAGTCAAAAAACATTTTTTCTTTAACTTCCAAACAGCGAACACATTTGTAAGATGTGAATCTTGCACGCCCATTGAATGCAATGAAATATTTTCTGTACCAGTACGGAGTGAACTTACAATTCATTCATGACGACGGCCGTCGAGGTAGTAACAACAACGTAAACAACTCACTGGTAATTGGGGTTTATTTCCCGCGCACAATTAATTAATTTCGAAAATTATCATCAAGTACCAGAAGTACATCTTGTGTGTATATACACACACACAATATACAGAGTGTTTCACGACTTGTGGACACTACTGCAGGAAGTGATTTCCTAGGTCTTTGTGATCAAAAAAGTTCACATAAACAAGTGGCCGATTTTGGACGGTTACGGAATTATTACCGCTTGAAACTTAGAATAGAAGGTAACGATTATTGACAATAAACGGAACAAAATAATAAACCAATATAATACATGATTCATTTAAAGTATAAATGTAAAGTTAACTTCGAGAAATTACCTTAAATTTGAACTGATCTGTGTTTAAAGTTGGTTTTCGATAATGCCACCGTCGGCCGCAAAACAGGCTGCCGCTTGGTTGTGAACTGCGCGGGTTGCTCGTTGCAGTTTCAGCTGGCTGTTTCTGATGCGGTCTGCGGCATCCAAAATGCGACCAAGCAATTCATCTCGCGTTACCTCCTTCACACTGTAAACCATTTCTTTCATCCATCCCCACACACAATAATTCAGTGGGTTTAAGTCTGGAGACCTGGCTGGCCAATTGTGTGGACCGCCACTTCCGATCCATCGCCCAGGGAAACGATAGTTCAGGAAATTTCCAACTTCACGTGAAGAATGAGGAGGATCTCCGTCATGTTGGAAATACATACGACCTCGTTTATTTAAAGGCACAGGAAAGCGCGTGGAAGCCTATTGGTGACAGATTAGAACGGCCACACTATCTGAACAGGGTAGATCATGAAAGGAAAATTAGGAGCAGGAGGCAAATGACGGATATAGGAAAATATTCTTTTGTACATAGGACCATCCAACACTGGAACCAGTTGCCGGCAGAAGTCTTAGGAATTCTCCCCTGCAAACCAATCACTTTTAAAAAGAGGATAAGGAAAGTGATAATTGAGTTGAATTAAAAGGAAATAAAGTGTGCTGGAAATCATAGTAAATTGTAGTGAAGCGGTGTCTAGGGAAGCGAAAAGTCTAAAGTGAAGTGAAAAGTTATCTAACGTGGAGGGTAGCGAAGTGCAATGAAGTGAAATGAAGTGAACGAAGCAAAGTAAAGTGGAATGAGGCGAAGTGAAGTGCGCAGTATAGGGCAGAGGGGGGGGGGGAGAGTCTTTATGTAAAAGTTTTATAGGAGTAGTAAGTGATGAGAAGTGAAGGACTGGGGTGAAAGCGTGAGTGAATTAATGATTAAAAAAACAATTAAAATAAACTGACAATAAACTTACTTGCGTGTTTTTTCTCTCATGTATTGTTGCTAGTTTTAAGTTGTCTTGTGTGTAATTGTTGTTGGTTGCCCGTGTGTATTGTTGTAATTGTTTTGTGTGTATTGTTGTGGTTGTCTTGTGTGTATTGTTGTCATCTTATGTGTATTTGTTGTACTGTGTGTGCATTGCTGTTTTATTTTGTATTTTAGATGCCGGATTGTTGGCTAAAAGTCAGTACTCGGAAGGTCCTGCGACCGGCCATCTCGACACAGGTTTTTCTTGGTTTCCCAGTGTCTATAAGCAAATGCTGAGATGGTTCTCAAGATTCCAAGTTGCCACTACATGCTTCTCATGTAGCCCTTCCGACTTAAATCTAGTAGTAACCAATTTCATGTTTTGTTTACATGTAAAATAACCACTGCCACCGGGTAACAACCCAAATGCAGTAAATAAATAAATATATAATACATCCTCCAAAAGTTGGGGCAATTCCTCATGCAGAAATCTGAGATATGCCTCTCTTTTAAGACGACCTTCCAAGATGAAAGGACCAATCAGCTGATCGTCCAGAACTGCACACCACTCATTGACACTAAAACGTTGTTGAAAGTTGCTTTCCACAACGGCGTTGGGATTCTCATCTGCCCACACATGAGAGTTGTGTGTATTATTGACAACTTCGCGATTGAATTCCGATTCGTCAGTAAACAGGCTGTAACGATGCAACTCGCGTCTGCCATTGAGCCACTTGCAAAATTCTATCGCTTCTACCGCCCACGCCTTTACGAAACTATAGCCATACTGTTCTGAACATCAACAGTCACTGAAATGTAAGTGATAAGGGTTTTAGAACACGTAGTAGTAGCTGAGTCATGCAGTGTGCACTGGTCAGGTGAATACCCACCCACCCCACCTGCCCCGCATTCCTTAAATACCTTCCAAGTGTCGTGATACGGAAACTGGACTGGTAGCAGCTGGGTGGGCGAGTCAGGTGGCAAAAATAATGCTTGCAAAGTAAACGATAAGCCACCGAGTACATCACCCGCCAGCTGGTTCCGTAACGCGGTTCACACGAGGGCGTGCACGGGAATTAAAAAATGCTCATAACTCCGTAACCGTCTAAAATCGGACACATGTTGATATGAACTTTTTTGATCACAAAGACCTAAGAAATCACCTCCTGCAGTAATGTCCACAAGTCGTGAAACACCCTGTATATATATATATATATATGGGTGATTAAAAAAGATAGACTCAATTTCATATGTCTATATTTCCTGAAATATACATAGTACGTGAATAATCTACATAACATTTGAAATATAAAGTCCTGCGTTTTCAAACTTCTTAGCTAAGTTCCCGTCTAGCGCAAAACCATGCAGCAGCTTCAGTTGAGAGCAAAATGGCTACTATGCAACACACGATTTTTTACGTGTATCAGAGAAGAACGTGAGACGAATTCAAGACAGTCTTGAGCATAGCCCACGCAAGTAAACCCATAGAGCGATTAGAAACTTGGAATACCGCAACCAACTGTCTGGCGTGAGTTGAGGAGCCGTTTTCTCTTCAATTGAGTCCATCTTTTTGAATCACCCACACACACACACACACACACACACACACACATATATATATATATATATATGAGTGTGTGTGGGACATATGGAAATCGTCCTTAGAAAGCTAAGGTATATCACATCTGATACGTAAGTGGGAAATTAGCGAGTGTTATTAAATTTTCAAGTTTCCATATTTAGATCTAACAGATAAGAATTACAAAATTCTTGTCTCTTTTAGCTATGCAATTAGCCATCGACCTTACACATGTTACATACAGTGTCCTCGAAGAAGTCCCTAAATTTGCAACTGATTATCTAACGTATGCTGAAATATAAAATCACAAGGTGTGTTGAGAAACCTTTTGCAGATCAAAAAATTCATTTCATACAAAGTGCAAGTGTTGAAATACAGGTTGTAACGACAGGAAGATAGTCGCCGACGCTTGCAAGCAGCGTTCTGTTTCCATTTTTAGGCTCTAGTAGTCACAACTTCTCGCCAAAATCAGTAATTATTTCTCAGCTGACAGGATGTAACGTCCTAGAAGAATGATGTTTTCATCAACACTACGAGGATACCCTCAAATTTCCGTTCTGTACGCGTGATTGGACTGAAGTTTGGTATGTCAGTTTGAAGCCTGAAGTGTCTGATGTGTTCATAGAGAAGTATAGTTGGTACAGTGGATCATACAGTAAATCGTTCTCAAAGATAGGAAGAAGATAACAAGAATTTCAAACTCAAGGCTCGCAATTCGACACCCGCGTGAGTCACAAATTTGATTCTGTTATTTGATTTCTCTTAGCTTTGTTAAACGTTGCTCTACGCACACATAAATGTAATGTTTTTTGTCGTACAGTTGGTACAATTTACCGAAGTCCTTGTTACAGAAGGCGGTATCAAGAACAACACTTTCTTTCTCTGCCAAGTCAGTAGTATGAGATAAAGATGTAATCATGGCGAGACCAGAATTTGTCAGTAGCAGAGACATATTTTAATCTATGCCATTGCTTTATAGTTATTCATTGCATACTGAGTATTATAAATTGTGAATACACTGTTGCAAGGACGTATGTGTTAAAATCTTCAGTGTTCGAATAAACCCCGATGCCTTAAACAGCAGTACACATAAACTTCACGCATCGCGGTCAAACCTCAAATGGTAGAATGAATGTAGCGTGCCTTGTGTACCTAAAATGCATGACAAAATTTCAAGATTTGAGTTCTTCACAACAAACAAAGAGGAAAGTTAACGTATGTAAGAAAATGGGTGTTTTTTTGTTTTTATTGACGATGGCATTCAGCAATAAATATCCTAACTATTTAATACTTTCCAACAACTGACCTAATACAATTACAATTAACGTTCCCGAATTTAACAACTCTTGAGGTCTTATTGTTTATCAAGTCACTTTTCAGAACAAACGTTCGAAATGCCTTCCACCTGAACCAGTGCACGCAGGGATGCGTCTGATTATGGACCGTTGCACCTTTTAAAATGTCAAGGTCAGAAGGTGAGGGTACGAAAAATTTGAATGGCGTTAAAAGAAAATCCATTGAAGTGTCTCTTCGTTATCAATTGCAACTGAATACACTAGCGTTGTTAAATGTCCCCATAGTTAAAAATCTGAACGTCTGAGTTTGGACGTAAGCAGCTTGTCTTGCTGTACACATCCGCTTATCGTGATAAACATGGCCTGTTCAGTACATCTTGCACAGTTCGGTTAATTTGTGCGGGAAACCTGACGTATAAAATCACTCTTGAAATTTGTCCAAATATTTAGATACAACTTGTATACGTCTGCTTCAATAGATGGTGGTTGCTCTTCGGAAAACACCGTCTGTCTTCGTCTGAACATACTAACACAACACAACGTTTCAACCAAATGTCAAATCATTTTTTTTAATTCAATAAGGAAGATAATACTTGCACATATTTTAAACCAGTAAATATGTCTACCTTCAATTACTACACTATAATGCTAAAAACGACCGCCTCTGTGGTCTAGTGGTCAGAGTTTCTGGCTACAGATACAGAGGTCCCGGGTTCGATCCCCGGCGCTACCAGATTTTCTGAGTAGTAGTGGGTCTGGAACGGGGTCCACT
>Ga0131853_10025380_pt1 | contig 10682 bp, 10 predicted proteins | sample TergutLab28metaG_FD_92764 | JGI IMG/M metagenome (GOLD analysis project Ga0131853, IMG submission 92764) | Labiotermes labralis P1 segment gut microbial communities from Petit-Saut dam, French Guiana - Lab288 P1 (version 2) (version 2) | ecosystem: Host-associated > Arthropoda: Insects >... | reverse complement strand
CAAATCCCGCGCCTTGACCCGATAAAACCCGGTGGAGTGAATGAGCTGCTCCACTTCCTCCACAGGCCCTTCGGCAAAGGCCTCCAGGGTCGGGAAACGACTAAAAAGGGCCGGGGTGACTTGGTTGACCCGCTCGTCGGTACACTGGGCCGCCAGGCGGACAGAAAAGAGAAGTTCGTAGTCTTTCGGGTAGTTGAGGCTGCAAAGGTCGTCAGGATAGTCCTGTTCCAGGCACTCAATGAGGTGCAGAGCGCGTTCTTTTTTTCGCATGGTGTGCTGTCCTCCCATTGTAGGGGGCAATTCCCCAGGACACCCCTGTGCCCTTTGTAGGGGCGGCTATTAGCCGCCCGCGGGCGATTGCTAATCGCCCCTACATGCGTCGCATGTCGTAAAACGCAAAAAACTTTCTTGTCTTCCCCCGCCTGCGGCGGGGGAAGACACTATCATTCTATCACAGTTGTAAATTCCTGTACAGTTCGTTATAATAGAGAAAACAAAGTCGTTTTGGGAGGGCATCATGGTAAAGGAAATCATGCAATTTATCTCACAGTTTGACCCGGAGGTGGGGGGCGCTATCCGGCAAGAGTTTGATCGGCAGCGGCGCAATATTGAGCTCATCGCTTCGGAAAATATCGTCAGCGAGGCCGTGATGGCAGCCATGGGCACGGTGCTCACAAATAAATACGCCGAAGGCTATCCCGGCAAACGCTATTACGGCGGCTGTGAATATGTAGACGTGGCGGAAAACCTGGCCATCGCCCGGGTTTGCGAACTCTTTGGGTCGAATTTTGCCAACGTCCAACCCCACTCGGGGGCTCAGGCCAATTATGCGGCCTTCATTGCCCTCTGTGAACCGGGAGACACCATCCTTGGCATGAATCTCAGCCACGGCGGCCATCTGACCCATGGGAGCCCCGTAAATTTCAGCGGAAAATACTACAACATCATCCCCTACGGCGTCACCGAAGACACCAATGTCATCGACTATGACGCCCTCCGGGCTCTGGCCAAGACCCACAATCCCAAAATGATCATCGCCGGCGCCTCAGCCTATCCTCGCGCCATTGACTTCCAGGCGTTTTCCGATATCGCCAAAGAAGTGGGGGCCTATTTGATGGTGGACATGGCCCACATCGCGGGCCTGGTGGCTGCCGGTCTGCACACCAATCCCGTGCCCTACGCCGACGTGGTCACCTCCACCTCCCACAAGACCCTCCGGGGCCCCCGGGGCGGATTCATCCTCTCCAATGACGAGGCCATTGCCAAAAAGATCAACAGCGCCATCTTCCCCGGCTCCCAGGGCGGGCCGCTTATGCACATCATCGCCGCCAAGGCCGTGGGCTTTGGAGAGGCGCTGAAGCCGGAATTCAAGGCCTATCAACAGCAGGTGATCAAAAACGCCGCCGCTCTGGCAAATGGTCTTCTGAGCCGGGGCTTCCATCTGGTCTCCGGCGGGACGGACAATCACCTGATGTTAGTAGACCTGCGCAACTTTGACATCACGGGTAAAGAGATGGAAAAACGTCTGGACGAAGTGCAAATCACAGCCAACAAAAACACCATCCCCGGCGACCCCCAGAGCCCCTTTGTCACCAGCGGTATCCGTCTTGGCAGCCCGGCTGTCACCTCCCGGGGCTTCGTGGAGGCGGATATGGACAAAGTCGCGGAACTCATCCACCTCACCGCCACAGATCTTGACGGCAAGGTGGACTTCATCCGCCAAGAGGTGGACAAGCTCTCTGAGCGGTATCCGATTTATAGCTAACCCCCACAAGGGCAGTGATTTTTGTAGGGGCGGCTAGTAGCCGCCCGCGGGCGATTACTAATCGCCCCTACATGGGGCCAGGCATATGCCGTCCACGAAAGGACAGGTGCTCACCATGTACAGACCCCTGGCAGACGAAATCAGACCCACGGACTTAGATCAAGTCGTGGGCCAAGAGCACATCCTGGGACCCCGTGGCATCCTTCGCCGGGTTGTGGAGAGCGGGCAGGTGCCCAACATGATCTTCTACGGGCCCTCCGGCGTGGGAAAAAGCACCGTGGCCTCCATTATCGCCCGGCGCACCAACAGAGCCCTGCGCAAGCTCAACGCCACCACGGCCGGGATTGCGGATATCAAAGAGATCATCGCCGAGCTGGACACCCTCATGACCCCAGGCGGGGTGCTACTTTATCTGGACGAAATCCAGTATTTCAACAAGAAGCAGCAGCAGAGCCTTTTGGAATTCATGGAAAATGGGAAGATCACCCTCATCGCCTCCACCACGGAGAACCCGTATTTCTATGTCTTCGGGGCCGTGCTCAGCCGGGCAACGGTGTTTGAATTCAAGCCTCTCACCCCCGAAGCCGTCCACTCCGCTTTGGCGCGAGCAGTGGATCTCTTGACAGAGCGCCGGGGCAGTCAGGTGACGTTGGAGGGCGGGGTTTTAGATCACATCGCCCTCTCCTGCGGCGGCGATGTCCGCAAAGCGCTCAACGCCATGGAACTTCTCTTCTCCGCTGCCGGTAACGACGGGGTCATCACCCTGGCAGACGCCGAGGCCGTCAGCCAACGAAGTGCCATGCGCTACGACAGAGACGGAGACGAGCACTACGACACCCTCTCCGCCTTCCAGAAGTCCATCCGTGGATCTGATCCGGACGCGGCCGTCCACTATCTGGCCCGACTGCTCACCGCCGGGGATTTGATCTCCCCCTGTCGCAGATTGTTGGTCACGGCGGCGGAGGATATCGGGCTGGCCCATCCCCAGGTGCTCCCCATCGTCAAAGCCTGCGTGGATACCGCCCGGGAAATCGGCTTGCCCGAGGCTCGAATCCCCCTGGCAGATGCCACGGTGCTCCTGGCCACCTCCCCCAAGAGCAACACCGCCTTCTTGGCGCTGGACGCGGCAATGGAAGACCTCCGTCTCGGCAAGGGCGGAGACATCCCGGATCATCTGAAAGACTCGCACTACAGCGGGGCCGCAAAAATGGGCCGGGGCCTCACCTATCAAAACGCCCATGATCACCCCAACCACTGGGTACAGCAACAGTTCCTCCCGGATCGCCTCAGGGACACCGTCTATTATCGCTACGGCGACAACAAGACAGAGCAGGCGGCGAAGAAATATTGGGACTTGGTGAAAGGCGAGCAATAAAAAATCCCCCGGATGGGGGATTTCAGGATGTCAAAAAGACCTATGCACAGGACAAAAAGAAGAAAACACCCGCCGCCTGCGGGCGGCACCCTCTTTACAAAAGAGGGCATGGTTTTGGTTGTATTTCCTTGTGTTTGCATTGCCAGGCCTTTAGCCCTCTTTCGGAAAAGAGGGTGGCACGCGCAGCGTGACGGGTGTTTTCCCCCATGCCGATATGCCCACACCTTCTTTGACAACCCGAATCCCCCATCCGGGGGATTTTTTTATTTAATCTCCTGCTCCAGCGCGTCAAATTCCGGGGTGCTGAAGAATTCGCCCAGGGTAATTTCCAGCCCGTCACAAATCTTCTTGATAGTAGACAGTCGCGGGTCTTTGCTTCTGCCGTATAAAATGTTTTTCACAGAAGAAGGCGGAAGCGCGGATATCGTTGCCAGCTTGTTGATCGTCAAATCATGCTCATCGCATAACCGAAGAATTCGGTTGCGTACGGCTGAAATCGTGTCCATTTCACCAACTCCATAGCTTTTTTTCAAGAATACAAAAACTCTCTTGAAAAAGTAGGCTATATTTGCTACCATTGGGCTATGCATAGCCCGTCAATAGCGTCAGGAGGCAGTTTAAAATGGACAAAGAAATCATAAACCTACAAACAAAACGCGTTGAAGCCGAAATCCATTTCCTCAGCGCCAAAGTCGCCGACGCCATCGAGAAGTTGATTGAAATCCAAAGGGCGCTGGAAGAGTTATATCTGGCCATCGGGGATCGAGAGGAATGAATCCTCAGTCCGCTTCGCGGCCAGCTCCTTTGAAAAAGGAGCCTTTGGAGCAAACAGAACCCTCCCAGTAGCATACAACCGCAGAGAGCCATACAATGGGGCATCCCACAGAAAAAGGAGCAGTTTTACATATGCACGAACAATTTCACCCCATGGATCACCGGCAGTACGCCATGGAGATCGACAGGCGATATCCGGAGCTTTACCACCGGCTGATGCCCTTCGTCGAAAGGGCCCATATGGCACATAGCGACATCCACCACATGAGCGAAGAGCAACTCCACCACCTGGCCGACCGGGTGATGCACGAGAGCGGGGTTCTCCACCATCTGCCCCACGGCTACACGGCAGACACCGTCCGCGATATGGTCAAAATCCTGCTTTTGGCCAGCATTGACGATTTCGCCGCTGCAGAGACATTCAATCCCCTCGTCCCGCTGGCCTTAGGGGCCGGCCTCGTGGGGCCCTGGCCCTATTTTTGGCCCTTTTGGTTCCCCAATCGCTTTCCTCACCACCGCAGGCATGGCTTCCGTGGCGGGCGGGGCGGTCACGGTGGACGAGGCAGCGGCCGGGGCGGTCACGGCGGCAGGCGGTAAGCGGCATTTGGAGGCGGGAAAGCTGTTGCTTACAGCTTTCCCGCTTTCCTATTGCACCCGAACCACAAATTTGGTATGATACTAAGACTGCGTTCGCGGCGTTTCGAAAACCGCACCGCAGATATTGTCGTTTCACCCGAAGCGGCACAAAAACTTCATGTCAGTGTTCTGTTATAAATGGGGCGAACTGAGAAAACCCATTTCAAAGCAGACACCCTAGAAGCTTTTTGGAGGAATAGGAGATGGCAGAAAAGATCAAACTCTATGGGTTCAACAACCTGACAAAGGCTCTCAGTTTCAATATCTACGACGTGTGCTACGCGAAAACCAAACAGGAGCAGCGGGAGTACATCGCCTATATCGACGAACAGTACAATGCCGCCCGTCTCACTGGCATTTTGACCCAGGTGGCGGACATGATCGGGGCCCGGGTGCTCCACATCTCCAGTCAGGATTACGATCCCCAAGGCGCCAGCGTTACCATGCTCATCTCAGGGCCTTCTCTGCCCGACATGCGCGGGGAAACCACAGTGGCGCATTTAGATAAAAGCCATATCACCGTACACACCTATCCAGAACACCACCCGGAGAACTCCGTCGCCACTTTCCGGGTGGATATTGACGTCTCCACCTGCGGCGAAATATCACCGCTGAACACGCTGGATCTCCTCATCGGCAGTTTTGATTCGGATATCATCACCATGGACTACAGAGTCCGGGGCTTTACCCGGGATTTGCACGGCAAAAAGCTCTTCATCGACCACGAAATGGCCTCCATTCAGGATTTCATTGCGGATGAAACCCTGGACAAGTACCAGGCTGTGGATATGAACCTGGAGGAATACAATCTCTTCCACACCAAGATGCTCATCCGGGAGATTGACCTGCAGAACTACCTCTTCAACTCCGACGCCCTGGTCCTCTCCGCCGACTTAAAGCGGTCGATTATGGAGAGTTTGCGGTGGGAAATGATGGAGATTTACAGCGGGCGGAATATTTTTTAGCTGTTTGGCCCGGCGCATACCCTTGAACTCTAAAGCTTTGAAGGAGGAATAGGCAATGAGGCGAGTTTTGTGTGTCTGTTTGGCGATCCTGCTGGCTCTGGGGGCAGCGGCCCCGGCGGCGGGGGCGGAAGCTACTGCCGCAGAGACGGCGGAAGGTGCAGAGGCCGGAACCGGTGCCACTCCGCCTGCAGCGATTCGAGATATTTTTCCGGACCCAGCTTTTGCGGAACGACTTTTATTTTCCATTCCCAGACAGTTCAGTGCTTGGACACTGGATACCGTTGTAACCCAGGATGATTTAAACGCAGTGACTTGGATCATAGATGATGTTTGGCCTGATAGTAATGTTCTTTCCGAGCGATCGCCTTCAGGTGCTCCTGCGGCAAGAATTGTAAGCCTACAGGGGATACAGTATTTGACGAACTTGGAACAACTGCGTCTGCCCATAGGCCAAGTTAGCGACCTCACTCCGCTTGCGGGACTGACGAGTTTGGGGGGACTGGGTTTGCCATATAATCAAATTAGTGATCTCACACCCCTTGCCGGACTGACAAACTTACGGGAATTATGGGCGCACGAACAGCATATCACCCTTGATCCGATTGTGTTCCCGCCTGGAACACATACCCAGCTCACAATTGAGAGCCTTATTGTCAACAGAGCTGGCTTGCGTATTGCACCAGATGGTATCAGCGATTCCGGCACATACTCAGCCCCTTATATCATATGGGCGGAATTGCCCACCGATACGCCTGAGGTTTGGTATACCTTTCATGACCCAAGTAGCAGTCTTTTCATGCGGTTTTCCGGAACGGTCATTCAGCCGCTGTTGCCGCCTCTGCTCTTCAACGACGTCCCGCACACCGCCTGGTTCCACGACGCAGTAGAATTCGTCCACGACCGCAATCTCATGACCGGCACATCCCCCATCACCTTCTCCCCCAACACAGAACTCACAAGAGCCATGACCGCCACCATCCTCCACCGTATGGCAGGCGAACCCGCCGTAACTGACAGGCAAGTTTTTGACGACGTGGCGGCAAACCGATGGTACAGCGATGCCGCCATCTGGGCATACGACGCGGGCATTGTCAGAGGAACCGGCCCTGGTACCTTTGCGCCGGGGGCCAACATCACAAGAGAGCAGTTTGCCACGATGTTGCACCGCTATGCCCAATACACGGGCCAGAATATAACCCTCCCACCCGCCTTCAACCTCGCTCAATTCACAGATCACGGCGACGTGAGCGATTGGGCCTACGATGCCATGCGTTGGGCAGTATACACTGGCCTCATCAACGGCACCACATCCACCACGCTGGCTCCCCAAGACACCACCACCCGCGCTCAGACCGCGACCATGTTGATGCGTTTTATCCAAAAATAGGTAAACGCCAGAAAAAGGAGGTGACCCCAATGGATCAAACCAGAGCGCCCATCTTTGAGGCCTTGGAGCGCTTTCGCAAAGCCCGGGTCGTCCCTTTTGACGTGCCCGGCCATAAGCGGGGCCGGGGGAACCCGGAACTGAAAGACTTTCTGGGTGAGCGCTGCGTCTCCATCGACGTGAGCGCCATGAAACCCCTGGACAACCTCTGTCACCCCATCTCCGTCATCCGGGAAGCCGAAGAGATCGCCGCAGACGCCTTTGGGGCCCATCAGGCCTTTTTCATGGTGGGCGGAACCACCAGCAGCGTCCAGGCCATGGTGTTGGCCGCCTGCAAGCGGGGCGACAAGATCATTCTGCCCCGGAACGTACACAGAAGCGTCCTCAACGCCCTGGTGATCTGCGGGGCGGATGCTGTATATGTGAATCCCGATGTAGATCCAGAACTTGGCATCTCCCTGGGGATGCCCATGGAAGCGGTGCGCCGGGCGATTACCGCGAATCCGGGTGCCAAAGCCGTTTTGGTGAATAATCCCACCTATTACGGCATCTGCTCGAACTTGAAAGGCATCGTGGAACTGGCCCACCAGCATGACATGCTGGTTTTGGCGGACGAGGCACATGGGACACATCTCTATTTTGGCGACAATCTGCCCGTCTCCGCCATGGCAGCCGGAGCGGACATGGCCTCGGTGAGCATGCACAAATCCGGCGGAAGCTTGACCCAGAGCTCTTTCCTCCTGGCAAGCGATACGGTGAGCACCGGCTATGTGCGGCAGATCATCAACCTGACACAAACCACAAGCCCCTCCTACCTGCTCATGAGCAGTCTGGATATCTCCCGGCGGAATTTAGCCCTCCAGGGCCGGGCGATTTTTGCAAGGGTTCTGGATCTGGCCCAATACGCCAGATCCGAGATCGACGCCCTGGATGGCTACCGGGCCTACGGCAAGGAACTCATCAACGGCGACAGCGTCTTTGACTTCGACCTCACCAAACTCTCCGTCAACACCCTGGGCATCGGCCTGGCGGGGATTGAGGTCTATGACATCCTGCGGGACGAATATGATATTCAGATCGAATTCGGGGATTTGGGCAACATCTTAGCCTATCTTTCCATCGGCGACCGGCATCAGGATCTGGAACGGTTGGTGGGAGCGCTGGGGGAGATTCGCCGCCGCTATCGGCGCCCCCCCAGCGGACTCCTCGTCCAGGAATACATCGAACCGGAAGTGGTACACAGTCTGCAGGACGCCTTCTACGCAGAAGACGAGCCTCTCCCCATCGAAGAAACCCTGGGCCGCATCTCCGGTGAGTTCGTCATGTGTTATCCGCCGGGGATCCCCATCCTCGCCCCGGGAGAACGGGTGACAGAGGCGGTGCTCCGCTATATCGCATACGCCAGAGAGAAAGGCTGCTCCATGACCGGCCCTGAGGACCCGGATATCCGCTTTCTCAACGTGATACGCTGACGGAGGCCCAGACATGAAGAAATTGCTGAAATTGTTGCCCTTTGTCATCGGTGGTTTAGTCGGCTGGTTTTGGATTGCCCCCCTGTTCGCCTCTTATACACGACACCTGCCCCTCGGCACTGTTCTATCCATTGGTGGGCTTTCTCTCTTTGCCCTGGCGCTCGGATATATCCTCCATATCATTCTGCACGAAGTCGGACATCTGATCGGGGGAACGCTAAGCGGCTATCGTTTTATCTCTTTCCGTGTGTTCAATCAAATGCTGGTGCTAGAAAAGGAGAAGCTGGTACGCAAAAAATATACCGTCGTCGGCACGCTGGGCCAATGCCTGATGTCGCCGCCAGAGATGAAAAACGGAACCTTTCCCTTCGTCCTGTATAATCTCGGCGGGGGCCTGATGAATCTCTTGCTCAGTGCTCTCTGTTTTTGGCTTTTCTGGCTCCTCTCCGGCCCCTGGTACGTCCTGTTTCTCGTCGGCGCAATTCTTGGCGTATTCATGGGTCTTACGAATCTCTTCCCTATGCGGATCGGCGGCCTCCCAAATGATGGGTATAATGTCCTGCAGCTGAGCAAAAACGCAACAACGCGGCATGCCTTTTGGGTGGCGCTCAATGTCAACGCAATGATGGCAAGCGGCAGCCAGGCCCGGGACATTCCGCCTGCCTGGTTTGACTGGATCGACACCGATCGTTTATCTGACATAAATGACCCCTTGACCCTCACCATCGCAATCCTCCGATACAACTATCTCCTCGACAGACTGGAGCTAACAGAAGCCAGAGCCTATCTGGAAACCTTGCTTGACAGCGGCATGCCTTTGATTGAGCTACAGAAAAATGAACTCCGTTGTGAGCGCCTTTTCTTCGAGCTCATCAACGAATGTAGGCCTGAAGAGGTCGGCCGTCTCTACTCAAAAGACCTGGAAGCCTATATCAAAGCCACTTCCATCTATCTGTCGAGACAGCGGCTTTTATATGCCTATGCCCGGCTATTCACGAAGGATGACGAAGCCGCGGCGCGGCACTTGGCCCTCTTCCAAAAAGCTGTAGAAACTTCAGCCAGCCTCGGCGAAATCCCCGGCGAACAGGAATTGGTTGCGTTGGTGGATCGGATTGCTGGGGGCGGTAATCCTCAGTCAGGCTTCGCCTGACAGCTCCTTTGGAAAAGGAGCCTTCCGAGCAAAATAGCCTATGGGCTGGAAAAAAGGCTCCTTTTCCAAAGGAGCTGTCCGCGAAGCGGACTGAGGATTGGCCCTACGTGAAAACGACGAAAGGAAAAAGTCATGGAACTCTGGTTCTCAGAAGCGCATTCCAAGCATGTCAAGTTCTCCATCCGGGTGGAGCGGCAGCTCTTTTCCGCCCACAGTGACTTCCAGCGCATCGACGTGTTCGAATCCCGGGAATTTGGCCGTTTTCTCACCCTGGACGGCTATATGATGCTCACCGAGCGGGATGAGTTCATCTACCACGAAATGATCGTCCATGTGCCTATGGCGGTGCATCCCTCTCCCCACAGCGTCCTGGTCATCGGCGCCGGAGACGGAGGCGTGATCCGGGAACTGACCCGCTATAACACCGTGAAGCACATCGATCTGGTGGAGATCGACCCTATGGTGGTGGAAGTCTCCCGGAATTATCTGCCCAAGACATCCTGTAGTCTGGACGACCCCAGAGTCCACATCCACTATGCCGACGGGCTCCGCCATGTCCGCAGATGTGAGAATCAGTATGACCTCATTATCGTGGACTCCACCGACCCCTTCGGCCCCGGCGAGGGCCTCTTTACCCGGGAATTCTATGGCAGCTGCTACAAGGCCCTTAAAGAGGACGGAATCATGGTCAATCAGCACGAGAGTCCCTTCTACGAACAGGACGCCATGGCCATGCAGCGGGCCCATAAGCGCATTGTGGAGAGTTTTCCCATCAGCCGGGTTTATCAGGCCCATATCCCCACCTACCCTTCCGGGCATTGGCTCTTTGGCTTTGCCTCTAAGCGACACCATCCGGTCCGGGATCTGGACGTCAAACACTGGGAGACTTTTGATCTCAAAACGAAGTATTACACGCCGAGGCTGCACGTTGGAGCGTTTCTGCTCCCAGCTTATGTGGAGGAATTATTGAAAGATGTTGAATAGGAACACAGAAACCTTCCTCGGCTGCGACGCCGAATACCAAGACGCCACCACCGTGCTCTACGGCGCACCCTTTGACTCCACCACCAGTTTCCGCCCTGGTGCCCGCTTCGGGAGCCGATCCATCCGGCAGGAGTCCTATGGCTTAGAGACCTACAGCCCCTATCAGGATCTGGATCT
>Ga0131853_10025379_pt1 | contig 10682 bp, 9 predicted proteins | sample TergutLab28metaG_FD_92764 | JGI IMG/M metagenome (GOLD analysis project Ga0131853, IMG submission 92764) | Labiotermes labralis P1 segment gut microbial communities from Petit-Saut dam, French Guiana - Lab288 P1 (version 2) (version 2) | ecosystem: Host-associated > Arthropoda: Insects >... | reverse complement strand
ATTCAAGACCTTTGTTGCGGTCTATATCCTCACGAACACCTTCACCATCGTCATGGCTGTGTTTGATTTAGCACAAACCACAATCAACACCGCCGCAGGCTCAATCGTTGGCAGTATGGACTTAGGAGCGGATGCGGCTCTTGCTGCTTTGGAGGCGCAGTTACAAGCGATGGGTATATGGGAGCTTATGGGCTTATGGCTTGAAACCTTCCTTATAAACATCTGCCTGTGGGCTTTGACCATCTGCATCTTTATTGTTATCTATGGCCGCATGATTGAGATTTTCTTGGTGGTTTCGGTAGCACCCATCCCGCTCTCTACAATGGTAAACAGAGAATGGGGTTCAATCGGCAATAACTACCTGAAGTCATTGTTTGCACTTGCATTCCAAGGTTTTCTTATCTTGGTCTGTGTGGCTATCTATGCGGCATTGGTGCAGAGCATACCGACAGCTACGAATATCCACGGCGCCCTATGGGGATTGGTCGGATACACGATTTTGCTCTGTTTTTCGCTCTTTAAGACCGCAAATTTATCGAAATCATTGTTTAATGCCCACTGATTTTTGACGGTGGGCATTATGGTTTCGGTTCGGGTTTCGGTTCGGGTTTCAATTTTACTTTTCGCATCATCAATCTCAATTAATCTTATAAAAACTCTAACACAAAAAGGAGGGATTTGTCAATGGCAAAAGAAACGCAAACCGCACAAACAGCGGCATCGGAGGCAATCAAGCTCGATGTACGGGCTTACCCTATCGCCGAGCCTAAGAATAAAACCGTGGCATTCGCCAGCGTTACCATCAACGACATGGTTGCCATTAACGGCATCCAAGTAATTGACGGCAAGAACGGGCTGTTCGCACAGATGCCGCAGACTAAGGTTGGCGATGAGTATAAGGATATCGCCTTTCCTGTTACTAAGGATTTGAGGCTTCAGCTTAACAAAGCCGTTGTTGAAGAATACAGCGCAGAAAAAGACAGGCGTGCAAACGAGAAGGCTTCGGTTAAGGATCAGATACGTGAAGGCAAAGATACAACGAAGGAGTCCTCGGCTAAAACTGCGCCTGCGAAAGCGGCCGCTAAAGATACGCCGTCTGCGGCACGGGGTAAAGGCTCTAAGGCAAAAGCATCCGAGCCTTCACATTAAAATATAGTCAGTCTGTCGGCGGTTGTTGCCGGCAGGCTGATTTTTTGAAAGGAGAAGCTTATCGTGTCATCACCCACACAGGATACGCAGACAGTTGCACAAGCACAGGATGCTCCAACACAGGACACCTCGCCATTAACCCCCTCACAGAAGGCTTTGGATGAGCCTGATATGTTCGACAGCAAGGAAGTGGCGGTCACACGGGAGCGGCTCATAGAGCGTTAACCGATAACCTCGGCGAGTATTTCCAAACCCTGCAGGGCATGGACGGCAAAGAGATTGCGGGGTTTTCATCGGAAATCGCCGTTATGACCGAGGCACATTATTATCTGACCGAGATGCACAACTTCCATACCTCAGAGCTTGAATACCTTATGCAGTTCAAAAACCCCCTGCAATTGGTTGCAGATGAATTTGAGGCAGACGGCCTCGGTGAACGTTCTACTGTCATGTGGCGTATCTTTGACAGGCAAGAGCATGATGAGTACGAGCTTATGCCCGATACACTTGCACAAGAGGCGTTGGATGTTGCCGATGCTCCGGTCAATGCGGCTGCTGATACCTTAAATTCAGGCGGCGCAGAAATCGCCGCACTGCATGAACGGCTCATTGAGCGGGCGGAGCAAAACTGGCATGACTACCGCCATTCCCCCTATGTTTCATCACCCGACACTCTTTTCCGGGATGCCGTCAAGACAATCGGCCGCAGGGATGCGCTGGACTTTATTAAAAACTACAAGGATTTTACAGCGGAAGAATTGAACTGTCTATTGCAGTTCGCCGACCCTGTTGACCTTGTGGCTGATTATTTAGACCCTGCGTTTGATATATCTGTGATGCCTGGTGTCTTAGAAAACATCTTGGAGGAGCAGGAGAGTTTCAAGGGTTCTTACGAACTTGCTCCCGATCCTGCCACTCCGAGCCTTGAGGAACTAACACAACATTTGCGGGACAGGCTGACTGATAACTACTTCGATTATAGTCAGCATATGTCAAGCTTCAGTAAAGACAGTATTTTCTGTGATGCGCCGCAGATTGCGGCAGTGATGGAAATATACGATTTTGCGAAGCATGAGCGGAGTTTTACCGTGGAGGAAGCTAAGTTTTTGCTCCAATTCCAAAACCCTTTGGAAGTCCTTTCCGATGGATGCGAGGCTCGGCTCTTTGATGTACGAGAGAGTATTAATTGGGCATTAAATGAAAGTGAGCGGGAATCGCACAAAAGCAATTATGCGCTTGTTTCGGATGATTCCGAAGATGCAAGCTCATCTGCGGCAACAGCGGCAGTCATGCCGTTACAGTCACGGCAGTCTGTAGGTGAAAAGGTTGCCCCAACCGATGACAAGCCATCAGTTATGGCACAGCTTCAACAAGCAAGGCAAGCGTCACGGGAGAACCCTGCACCACCCAAAGACCCATTGGCTCGGAATAAGTCTGAGCCGGATTTGTAGCAATACCTTCATTATATACGCACACGCTATGCCCGGACAAATCCGGGCTATTTTTATGCGAAGGAGGCACGATTAGTATTGTGAATATACAAAACCATGCACCGCCGATGGATGGTGTGGTTGATGATGTGCCGGATGGTATAACATCAACCAATCTCACCCTCGGCAGTTTATTTGACGGAATCGGCGGGTTTCCATACGCCGGTTCTTTTTTTGGCATAAAACCGCTTTGGGCAAGTGAAATCATGCCGCAGGCTATTTCAGTAACACAGCGGCATCTGCCCGACATGGAACATGTTGGGGATATAACACAGCTTGACGGAGCAACCCTACCGCCTGTAGACATCATCACCTTTGGCTCACCATGCCAAGGGCTGTCAATGGCAGGCCGCCGCTTGGGGCTTGCCGATGAGCGCAGCGGTTTATTTTCGGAAGCAATCAGAATAATTGATGAAATGAGGATGGCCACTGATGGCAGATACCCACGCTATGCAATATGGGAAAACGTACCCGGCGCACTTTCAAGCAATGCCGGCTTTGACTATCAAGCCGTCCTTGAAGCGTTCGCAAAAACCCAAGTTCCAATACCTCGGTCTGGCAAATGGGCAAACAGTGGAATGGTTAGAAGCGATGGAATTGACCTCGCTTGGTGCGTGTACAACGCCCAATATTTCGGAGTGCCACAGCGACGCAGGCGAATCTTTCTTGTCTGCGATTTTAGTGGCAGGAGCGCCGGAGAAATACTCTTTAAGCCCAAAAGCCTGTCAGGGTATTTTGCGGCGCGCCGAGCGCAGGGGCAAAACCTTGCCGGCGATGTTGCAGGAGGCGCTGATGGCACAGGCGTATCCGAAGGGTTAAGTATACCCGCAGGAACAAAAGACACAGCGGCAACGATATTTGCGGGTTACGGCAACCATTGGAACGGTAATGCCGGGGCTTATGACGGAAGCCATTTTGCTTTGTCACCGAATAATGAATGCGAGGCAAATGCAAGGAACACAGATGCTATTGGCTTTGACGGCTACAACGGTGATTTGACCGGGGATAAATCAGCTACCCTTGGCATTAACTGCGGTATGTCTACCGGTCGGAATGGTGTTATACAAGCACCTTCATCTGCACCCGAATGCCTGACACCGTGGGACACACAGCAATCTCGGATATTTACTGAGGAAGGCTTGCCACCGACATTGGCAGGGGCTGACGGCGGCGGCGGTCGTAACCCCGCAGGGTTGGTCTACTGCTCGGCATCGGGGCAAGGTGATGCCGCCGCTAAAGCTACCGCAGAACTGGCGGGAACACTTACTTGTGTTCATGAGCAGCCTTTTATTTATGAACCCAAATCTAAGGCGGCGGGATTCATGGGCAATGCAAGCTCCAACGCCCGCAGTATCGGTTATGCCGAGGAGGTATCGCCTACTCTTAGAGGTGAACCATCGCCGTGTGTTTGCAAGCTTGTTCAGGCAGATGCGCAGCACATGGATGCTTTTGTTGGCAATCCCACCATAACTGTCCTTAACGATCAGGGCGGCGATAGTATTTCCGTTGAAAAGACTGAGCTATCACCGACATTGCGGAGCGAAACACACGGCAATCTGCCTATTGTTGCTGTCGGTGTTCATGTTGTTGGTGTGCATCAAGGCATCGGCGGCGATGTCAACATTTCAGATACAGCATACTGCCTATCCACCAATGGTCAGGCATCGGGGCGCAATGCTCCGCTCATCTGTGAAAAGAGCGAGATTGTTCGCAACAACGGAACTGTCTGCGCTTGCGAAAAGATTAAGGCATTCAGTCTTGACAGCCTAAACAGCAACAGTATGTTATCGTCAAATCCACTGTCGGGCTGCCGTGAGGTCGAAACGGCACAGGCCCTTGTTACAGCAAGCCCCTGTCCATCAAAGAATCAGGGCGGCATTGCGATTGTGGAGGGGATTGCTGCTGATAAGTCTGCCATTGGTGAAGCGATTGCAACCGCTGAAAAGTCTGCCGTTTACGAAGAGATAGCCGCAGAGAATAGGCTGGCAGCTATCACAGATGTACACCCAAAAATTGTCGGCACTCTTACGGCATCAGCGTCGGGCATGAACCGACCGGGCGGCATGGGCAGCGAAACAGACTTGTGCGTTGCCTACTGCTTGCAAGGCAATATGATTGGCCGCCAAGACCATAATGGGCCGAGAGGTAATGGGGTTAATGAAGAAACTGCCTTTACCCTCACAGCTACCGATGTCAGCGGTGTCGCTGCTTTGTTCAAACGGCAGCGCAGTGATTCGTTCACGGAGAGCAATATTGCAGGGACACAGACCGCTTGCCAACACAAGGGGCAGATGGATTTGGTTTGTGAAACACAGGATGCAGACTTGCAACATAGCGCCGATGCGGATACCCATTCTGTCAGTAATGGAAATAACACCATAGGCTGTTTATGTCACGGTGACCATAAAGGTATCGGCAATCAGTATGTGTCGGCCGGCAAATGTATTGTTGAGCAACAGCGAAGTAATTATATTGTGCGCCGGCTCCTGCCTGTGGAGTGTGAAAGATTGCAGGGCTACCCCGATGGCTGGACACAGTATGGTCATGACGGTAAAGAAATCAGCGACACCCGCCGTTATCAGATGCTCGGCAATTCTGTCGCGGTGCCTTGCGTGGCATATATTCTGCTCGGTATAGCGGAGCAAATGAACCCGCAACAATTTCCGTCTACCGCTTACGGTGGCGATGGGAAGGAGGTGGAGGTAGCCGAATGATGGTGCTGACACCTTCTTTTTCTCTGAATGTCCTTTGTTTCCTTGAAATACAGGGCTTTCAGCGGTTGTTTTAGAAGGCATTGTTGTCGTCAAAAATTTTCGGCTACTGCATTTATGGCATTTGTACCCGTACCCAAAGACCTATCAAGAGTAAAGACCAAAGTGGCATTTAACCTCACCAAGAGGCAGCTTGTATGTTTCGCATCTGCCGCAGCCATTGGTGTGCCTGTGTATTTTCTGACACGGGGCGCAATAGGAAACTCTGCGGCTGTCCTCATTATGATGGGGTTGATGCTGCCGCTCTTTTTTCTTGCCATGTATGAACGTGACGGACAGCCCGCCGAGGTTGTCCTCAAAAACTTCATCCGTGCCAAGCTATGGCCGGATAAACGGCCTTATATAACTGAAAATCTATATCAATATTTAGAGGAGGCGAAGAATATTGGCGAACACAACACAGGGGCAGCAGCCCAAGTCACAACAGCAAGCAAAACAGGAACGGCGCCTGCAGCGAAATATAACGCAGGCAAACCAAAACCGAAAAGACAATAAATCCGATTCAAGGGCTTCTGCTAATCAGAAGCCCTTGTCTAATTCTGCGAGGGGTGCAGCCCAATCCCAAAATGGCGGCACACAGGCAAAGGGCGGCAAAGGTGCTGGTGTAAAAACATCGCTGCACAGCAAGCTCTTTGGCCGTGCCGAACCGCCAAGCTCGGCGCAGCAGACCATCCCTTATAAAGAGATGTTTAGGGACGGCATCTGCCGTGTTAATGACAAGCTCTACAACAAAACCGTTACATTCTTCGACATAAATTATCAATTGGCGCAGAATGAGGATAAAACCGCTATTTTCGAGTCCTACTGCGATTTTCTGAACTACTTCGACGCATCGGTCACAGTACAGCTTACATTTATCAACCGCCATGTGGATATAAACGAGTTTCAGCAGTCCATTGACATCCCCGATATTGATGATGAGTATGCAGAAATTCGCAAAGAATACGGCGATATGCTCAAAAATCAGCTTGCGCGGGGTAATAACGGGCTGGTTAAGCAAAAGTATATCACCTTCGGCATTGAGGCAGAATCGCTCAAAGAAGCAAAACCCCGCCTTGAACGCATAGAGACCGATGTCCTTGCGGGGTTCAAGACCCTCGGCGTGTCTGCCCGACCGCTGACCGGGGTGGAGCGTTTGGAGATACTCCACGCACAGCTACATCCCGATGGTATGGAGAAGTTCCATTTTAATTGGAGCGATATACCTGAGACGGGGCTTTCTACAAAAGATGCCATTTCCCCTGCATCATTCACCTTCCGTGATGCCCGCACTTTCAAAGTTGGCGCACACTTCGGCTCGGTTGGCTTTTTGCAAATACTCGCTCCCGAATTAACCGACAGGCTGTTAGCTGACTTCCTTGACCTTAACACAGCAGTCACAGTCAACATCCATCTACGCTCTATCGACCAGACTGAGGCCATAAAAACCATCAAGCGAAAGCTGTCCGACCTTGATAAAATGCGGATTGAAGAGCAAAAGAAGGCAGTCCGCGCGGGATATGATATGGAGGTGCTACCGCCTGATTTGGTAACTTATGGCAAAGAAGCACAGACTTTGCTCAATGACTTGCAATCCCGCAACGAGCGAATGTTCCTTGCTACCGTGCTTGTTACCAACATCTCTAAGAAAAAATCCAAGCTGGACAACGATATCTTTGCCGCTGCGGGTATCGCACAGAAATACAATTGTGCTTTGAAGCGGCTCGAATGGCAACAGGAGCAGGGTTTGATGTCTACGCTTACGCTTGGGCTGAATCAAGTCGAGATAAAGCGGGGGCTTACTACATCAAGCACAGCCATCTTTGTGCCGTTTACGACACAGGAATTATTTCAAGATGGGCAGGCGTTATATTACGGTCTTAACGCCCTTTCTAACAACCTAATCATGGCAGACCGCAAGCGGTTAAAAAACCCAAAGGGATTATACTGGAAAGGAAGGTTTTATACCTCGAAAAAAACACAGGCAGAAAGGGGCTACACGGCACAGATACAGCCATACGGACACCCAAACTGGATAAAGGCTATGTACAACAATGGGCATACTCTAATGAACCACCAACAGGGTAAAGCCCAAAAATCCACGAAGGAGGTAAGAATATCTTACATCAGCCTATCCGAAATTTCAAGAACAAAAGGGGGAATGTCATGCAAAGTTGCGTAGATAAAACGAGCAACACGCAAGGCGAAAATCCCCAAACCACGCCGCCGCTATTCACCAAACGCATTGGCGGCACAACCTACACCGTGTCCGTATTTCACAGCGAAACAAGCAAGGAAACCGCAGAGGATAAACTTATGCGGATAATCGAAAATGAGGTGCGTAATAGTGCCTAATACCAACCTTGCTAACGCCGCAAACCCCAACCCCTGCCAGAGAGGGGCAGATATGAATACTGCAAAATTAACCATTCTTTACAGCCGTTTGAGCAAAGAGGACGAGCGAGAAAACGAATCCCTGTCAATCGAAAATCAGAAAAACTATTTAGAGGATTATGCCAATAAAAACAGCTTAACTAACATAATCCACTTAGTAGATGATGGTTGGAGCGGCACACGTTGGGATAGACCCGATTTTTTGAAGATGATGGAACTAATCGAAAGCGGCAAGGTAGCCCAAATCTGTATAAAAGACATGAGCCGTTTAGGGCGTGACCATTTGCGTGTTGGGCTTTTCTTGGAACAGTTACGAGATAACGGCATAAGGCTTATAGCCGTAGCAGAAAATATCGACACAGCCAAAGGCGAGGACGATTTTATGCCGTTTCGTAATCTGTTTGCAGAATGGCACGCAAGAGATACAAGCCGAAAAATCCGTGCCATAAATGAAGCACGAACTAAAGACGGAAAACGTGTAAGTGGAGCAATCCCATACGGCTACCTTCACGACCCGCAAGACCGCCAAATATGGATTTTAGACGAACAAGCCGCACCCATAGTAAAGCGTATGTTTCGTGGCGTAATTGAGGGCAAAACAGTTTCACAATTAGCCGAGGAGTTTACCGCCGAAAATCTACCAACTCCTGCCACGCATTGGACTAAAATTGGCGCAGGAATGAAAAATAAGCCTAACGCAAACCCCACACGATGGGCGGCAAGTACAATCATTGCCATACTCAAAAAAGAGGAATATATGGGTTGGAAAGTGCTTAACAAAACGAAAAAAGACAGCTACAAAACCAAAAAGCGTGAATCCAATCCCGACAAGCTAACTTTCAAAAATGCTCACCCTGCCATTGTTGCCGAGGAAGAATGGGAAGTTGTACAGCGTTTGCGAGAAACACGCAGACTGCCCGAACGCATAGGCGGCGCACCAAATCCACTTACAGGCATTTTATTTTGCCATGATTGCGGTCATAAAATGTACCACAAGCAGGGGCGCACAGGTAGACCCAACCAACCGCATCAAGAGTATGTGTGTTCAAGCTATCGCCACTATTCCCGAAGTTGCACTTGCCATTATATTAGAGTGTCCGTAATAGAAGAATTGATACTCGATAGTATCAGAAGGACTTGCGCCTATGTGCGGAAAAATGAATCTGCTTTTATAAAGCGGGTACATGAAACTTCCGCATTACACCAAGAAACGGCGATAAAGGACAGCCGTAAAAAATTGACTGCTGCCAAACGCCGCAGGGAAGAAGTAAGCGGCTTAGTCAAAAAACTGTTTGAATCGTATGGTGCAAATAAAATCCCCGAAACCTACTTTGATGAACTGTTAAAAGGTTATAACGAGGAAAGCACCGCACTTGACGGCGAAATTGTAAATCTGCAAACAGATATAGACAAATTCAACACCGACAGCGTAAAGGCAGACAAGTTTATAGAACTGGTGAAACGCCATACGGAGTTTACCACATTTACGGCGGCGTTGTTGAATGAGTTTATCGAAAAGGTAATTGTTCATGAGGCAGTAAAAATCAACGGCAAACGTACAATGCAAGTTGATATTTACCTAAACTTTATCGGTAAATTTGAACTGCCGCCAAGCGAATACGCAAACGAGCAACAAGCAGAACCGCAAAAGCAAACAGGCACAAGGGGGCGTAAACTTCGTCGTGATATGACAGAGGAAGAATTACAGCGTGAGCGTGAAAAAGACCATAGATATTATGCCCGAAAAGTAGCCGCTAAAAAAGCCGCACAGGAAGCACAGCGAGCAGGGATTATACAAAGCACATCTTTTGCAGACGTTAAAAAAGTTGTGTAATCCAAAACCGCCACACCTTGCAATATCGCAATCAAATTTCATACCCACAGCACCACAGCCGCCAGAAAAGCAGAAATGCAAACTGGCGGCTTTTTTATACCCAAAATCCAAAATCTGAAAGGAGCAACCCACAATGGGAAAAACACATCAAGAAAAAATCAACGACTATCATGCAACAATCGAGCGGCTTAGAAAAAAGCACCGACAGGAAACCGACCGCAGGGAAACTGAACGCCTTATAGAGCGTGGTTTACTTTTGGAAAGTTTCATACATGGAGCGGAGTTACTTACAAGTGAGCAAATCTATAAATTTTTAAGTAAAATTGCCCGAACCGAAAACGCTACTGAAGTTTTGCACTACATTGTAGACCCTGCCCACTTTGGCGAACCACCCCTTGGTTGGTATCATGTAATTGAAATTGATGAAGATGAGGACGAGGACGATTCAAACTATTTTGACCCGAATGATACAGAGTTGGTATAAGCGTAAATTTTCTAAAGCACTTCACCATATAACATAATCCAATTCCCGAAAATTTCAATCGCTAATGGTGGTTGATTTTTTTATACCCAAAATCGAAAGGAGAAATAACAATGCCAAAAACAACAGCCGAGAAAATCGCAACCAAAAGAGAGCAAATCCAACAGCTACAAAACGAGGAAAAACAGCTTATTCAAAAACAAAAAGAGCAAGACCGCAAGGACAGAACTAAACGCCTATGTCAACGACATGGACTACTTGAAAAATTCATGCCTGACCTTGCCGCCATCACAGACGAGCAATACGAAACCTTTATCCGAAAAGGTATCAACACCACTTACGGACAAAAGATACTTGCTGAAATCGTAGGCGATACAGGAACAACCACCACACAACAGACATCAAAAACGGCGGCACAGTCCATCATAGCACCCAACGCCGACAAATCCAAAACCGCACAGCAAACCCAAGCCGCCGAGCCTGATAAATCAGGCGGCGGCGCAACGGTAGAGGGCTAACGCCCTCACCATTGCGAGAGCAATGGCGCACTTATGTACCACAACAAGTTGTGGTACGTGCGCTCT
>Ga0131853_10025378_pt1 | contig 10683 bp, 7 predicted proteins | sample TergutLab28metaG_FD_92764 | JGI IMG/M metagenome (GOLD analysis project Ga0131853, IMG submission 92764) | Labiotermes labralis P1 segment gut microbial communities from Petit-Saut dam, French Guiana - Lab288 P1 (version 2) (version 2) | ecosystem: Host-associated > Arthropoda: Insects >... | reverse complement strand
CTACGCAATTTTAGCCCACACCAGTGTTTATAGAATATAGGTATGGGCTAAAACTTGCGGAATGTCGGAGCTAAAATTTAGTGCAAACTGAGATACTAAACAGGCTCTTAGATAAGTTGCCATCTCCTTAAAGTATTTCAAGGTGTTAAGTGCTTCGCAGGAAAAAATTGTCATTGCAAAATCACAACACAAAATGATATAATCGCTTTGAAAATGACTAATGATAGGGGATATTCAACATGCCAAACCCGACTGGCTTAATTTTTCCAAAAGACAGTTATATCGATTTATGTATATATCAGTTTGGCTATCATGAATGTGATCCTTTACACAGCTATGGCCCTGCACTCCGAAACAATTTTTTATTTCACTATATTCTTTCCGGCAAAGGGGAACTTGACTCTAAAAATGAAGCCGGGCAGAATATAATATACCGGTTGGAGGAAGGGCAAGGCTTTATGATATGGCCTAAGCAAGAGAACACATATTACGCAGACAAAGAACAGCCATGGACATATTGCTGGATAGAATTTGGCGGATTAAAAGCAGAGAAATCCGTACTGCAAGCAGGATTATCCTACAATAACCCCGTCTACAAGCCGAAAAATAAGGAAGCAGAACAAAAAATGAAAGAGGCTATGCTGTACATGATTAAAAACCAAGATGCCCCGCCTCTTGAATTGATTGGGCAGTCTTATTTGTTTTTAAGCGGTTTAGTAGAGTCAAGCTTGAGCCGTAAAAAGATCCTCGGCACAAGCCTTCAGGATTTTTATATCCGGGATATCCTCGAGTATATAGAAAACAATTACCAATGTGATATGAGTGTAGATGACATTTCCGCATATTTAAATTTGGACAGAAGCCATGTAAGTAAAATATTTAAGAAAGCAATGAATACAAATCTACGGGATTTTTTGCTTAGATACCGCATTAATAAAGCCTGTGAGTTATTGGAGACTACACACAAAACCATAGGGGAAATCAGTACCCTGGTTGGATATTCCAATACTTTTAACTTTTCCCGCGCCTTCAAAGCAATCATAGGGGTGACTCCCAGTAAATGGAAAGAGGAGAGCAGATCAAGATAAGGGAATGTCGGACAAAAATTTAGTGCAAACTGAGATACTAAACAGGCTCTAAGGAAAAACAGGGGGCTGTCCCGCCAATCCGGCTTGGCGGGACAGCCCCCTGTTTGTATTTACTTTATGGTTCCGGTCATGCCTTCTGCAAAATAGCGTTGTAAGAAGAAGAAAAGCAATATGGTTGGGAGAGTGGCGATCGTTACGGCGAGCATGATGACACCAAAGTCCGCCACGTAACCCGCCATCAGATTTGAGATAAGTAATGGCATGGTAATGGAATCAGGTGAAATCATAATAATCCTTGGCCATAGAAAGACATTCCACGCTGCCATAAAAGTAATAGTCACTGCGGCGGCATATGTGGACTTCATAGTCGGTATATATATGCGTATAAATATGCTGAGTTCGTTCAGCCCGTCTATCCGCGCCGCCTCAATCATCTCAAGCGGGAACGAGCGGGTGCTTTGGCGAAAGAGCATGATAATAAACTCTGTTGACAATGTTGGCAGCATAAAGCCAAGAGTTGTGTTAAGTAAACTAAGATTGGCTATCAGTTGAAACAGCGGAATCATAACAGCGGCAAACGGTATCATCATCGACAGGAGCAAAATGCCCATTAGCCTGTCTTTCGCCTTGCTGTGATAAATCTCAAAACCGTAGCCGGCAAGCGAACAGATCACTATGGAAAAGAATGTGGCAAGTACCGCATTGCGGGTAGAGTTCCAAAAGGCCATACCCAAGTCAGTGAGCTCAGTGAGTCTGATGAAGTTTTGAATCAAATATGCCCCAGGCAATAAAGTACCCCGCAATATATCAGCGTTGGCATTTGTGGCGGAAATAAGGGTCCAGATTAATGGGAAAAGTGAGAAAGCAGAGGCAAAGGAAAGAAATACATACATACATATCCTCAAAAATTTTACTTTCATCGCTTATCACCAACCTTTATTTGAATAAAAGCAAGTAAAGCGACAAATAGCAGAATCACAAATGACATAGCGGACGCATAACCAACCTGCGGAATCCCCTGGAATCCTGTAGCGAAAATATGATGAGACATCGTTCTTGAAGTAAGCCCAGGTCCGCCTCCCGTTAGGTTAAATGATTCATCAAAGAGCTGCAATGTGCCGTTTGTAGACATTATTGCAGTAAGCAATATGATAGGCCTTAAAAGAGGGACTGTAATTTTCCAAAACTGTTGAAATACATTGGCGCCGTCAATACGGGCGGCATCAAAAACGGAACTGTCGATGTTTTGCAGCCCCGCCAAATAAAATATCATGTTAAACCCCGTCCAACGCCATAATAGGCCAAGAATGATAATCATCCTCGCCGACCAGGTGGAGCCAAACCAATTAAAAGGGGTTTCCATTATTCCGATGTTCATTGCAATGGTATTGATTATGCCGCTGACGGCAAACATTTGGCGGAATACAAGGGAATATGCGACAAGCCCTACAGCACAAGGCAAAAATATTGCTGTACGAAAAAAGCCCCGCGCTTTAAGGGTTTTGTCGTTAAGCATTGAAGCAAGAACAAGCCCCAATATCAGCATTATCGGTACCTGAATCAATAAATACATGAATGTAGTTGTTACTGTCTGGCCAAACTGCGGATCTTCAAACAGACGTACATAGTTGATAAAGCCTGCAAACCCCATTTGTGCGCCAACACCTGTTTGCAGAGAAAATAAAAATCCTCTAACCATCGGATAGAAATTCATCCATACGATCAGAGCCGATGCCGTAAACAAAAACGCCCAACCCACCAGGCCTTGTCTTTGGTTTAGGCTCAGTCTTATTTTTTTTCTTTTAACATCAGCAGCAATTGCTTTACTTTTTTCCATATGATCCTAAAACCTCCCCTTCTTGGTATACGCAATTTCCCCTTAGGATTTAATAGGCCTCTTAGGAAACTGCAGCCGGGCGGCAAAAGTTTCCGAAGAGGCTTAGGATTTAATTAGTGCAGTGTTTATGAAATACGCTGCATTTGAAGCTTTAGGTTAAATTATCCGCTTAAAGTCCCATTTCAAACCGGACAGCGTTTTCTGCTTCTGTTAACGCATCTTCTATGCTCGTACCGAGATTAATAATATTGCCTAAAGCAATGTCGATTTGATCCATCGCTGTATAGTGGTGGATACCGCCAACAAAATCCGGGATGTTTTGTGAAAATCTAATGATGTCGGCAAAAACTGTTTGCCCGCCAAAGAATGGCTGCGGCTCCAGATATATGGTACTTGCGGCAGCAGGCCCCCATGTGGAAAGGGCTCCGGCAGCAGGAAGGATTATATCATAGAGTTCTGTACTTCCCGCAAAAGTGTAGTTGAGAAATTCAACGGCCAGATCAAAATTTGCATTGGAAGTCACAGCCCAGCTGGAACCACCCCATGAGGAATAGTTTGTCCCGCCCGTTACGTTTAACCGCGGAATGTTTGTAACTGCCCAAACACCTTCGGGACCGACATCTTGAACGGTTCCAAGAATCCAGCATCCTGCAAGTGTGGCCGCAACATTTTGAGCTGCAAGTGTTCCAATATAGTCAGACCAATCGCCCGGGAGAAGCATTACACCAACATCAACCATCTCTATAAATCTGTCAACAGCCTCACGAAATGTGGGATTATTGACAAAATTGGGCTGTCCGTCAGCATCAAATAAACTTGTACCGGCTGATTTTACCATAACATCCATAAAGGATGCACCAACACCGTATGTGCTGAGCAATGGCATACCTGTTGCATCCAAAACTGTTTGTCCAAGCTCAATAAATTGATCCCATGTGATATCTGTAAAATCAGCAACGGTTAATCCCGCTTGCTCAAGAATATCAGTGCGGTAAGCTGTGATTGTCACACCATTATCAAAAGGTACTGCAAAGTTTCTGCCATTTACTACTGAAAAATCAGTCTTTCCTGATGCAAATTCAGCAAAATTAATGCCGGAATCTGTAATGTCGCTAAAAATCCCAGGGAACATTAAAACGTTAATCTCAAATGCTTGATCCTGTACAAGCATGATATCAGGAAGGAGATCATATTCACCTGACATACCAATAGTGGTAATGAGCATATTAATGTCATCCCAAGGCATTTCTAGATTATTGAGTACAAAGCCTGGGTTGCTGCGTTCAAAAATCTCTGCAGCGACATCCATGGCAAACATGTTAAACGCAGGATCCCAGCTCCAAACAGTGAGTTCGTTGCCTGAAGCAGCCGGAGTATCCCCGGCATCTGCGGCCGGTGCGGTATCAGCAGTGCCGCCGGCATCCGCAGGAGGCGCAGGATCAGCAGTACCCTGCTGCCCGCATGCAGACAAAGATACACACATTATCGCAAGTAAGAAAACTAATACAAATAGCCTTTTCATTAATTTACCATTCCTTTCAGTTTTTGAAAATATCCAAGTTTCACAATAACCTATGACTCTACTACAATAATTTTCCTCACCACGCTCCTTTCTGATCCCATGCCTTACACTTAATTTACACATCTGCATTCCGTACAGACAGTATATATTAGTTACACGCATGTGAATATATGCTAAAATGTGTGAAAAATTTCAAAATGATTAAAACTACCTTACAATAGCAAAAAGATAACTCAAAATGATATGCTATGATATATACGCAATGGCGAAAACATATTCCCTTGCCTATCGGTCGAAACGCCGCCGACGCAGTCGCGGCCTTCCTCTGTCAAGGAAAATGTTTTTGCCATTGCGTATACGTTGCGGAGCTATCGCCCCGAAAATGGAGAAAGGGGATAAACTACACCTTTTACAAGGAATAGTCTAACCCCTTTTACCAATCAATCCTACTGAGACCGGCTTTTGGAGGCCTATACCACCTCGCTAAAATCTTCCTTGCCTACACCACACAAAGGACAAACCCAATCGCCCGGCAAATCATCAAACTTCACACCTTCGGCGGCTTCATCATACTCATAACCACATACATCACATACATACTTTTTCATAACTAAAATCCTCCTTGTAATAGAACTTCCAATCCGCGGTGCAGCACCTGATCCTGCCCGTCCGGGCTTCTCTCTACCAAAACATTGGGGATCACACCCACACCGTTAATAGCTTCGCCGTTACGGCGAAAATATTCTTCTGTCGTCAACATCAGGGCACCGCCTGTACGTATGCCGTACACACTTTGCACAAGCCCTTTGCCAAAAGTAGGCTCACCAATAATGACTGCCGCATCGCTGTCCTGCAAAGCCGCGGCGATAGCCTCGGCGGCAGAGGCTGTAAATCGATTAACCAATACCACAACATTATCAAAAGGCACTTCTTCTAAAAGAGACGAATAAGTATATCTACGGCCGGACCGGCTTACGGTTTGCAAAACAATACCCCGGGGTACCATCAAATTAGCAATTTCCACTGCTACTTCCAAGTAGCCGCCGGTATTCCCCCGCAAATCAAGTATGATCCCTTGTACGCCTTCATTCTGCATTTGGCTTAAAGCCAGCTGCACATCCCTGCCTGTGGTAAGGCCGACTGTACTAATTTGCATATATCTAAAGTCCTGCAAGCCATTGAGTCCGTCAGCCTCCGGCAGATGATGCAGCCGCTCAACGATAACGGTAGGGGATCGAATTTCCTCCTTCAAAATATCAAAAGTAAGGATACGCCCATTTCTGTCAAAGCTTACAATAACACGTTCATTATCCCGGTTAGTGATGAGGGAAGTAATTTCATTCAAACCCCAGCCTACTACCCTTTGCCCATCAACGGAGATCAACAAATCCCCGGGAACCACACCCGCAGCTTCGGCCGGCGAACCCGGCAGCACGCGTACAATTTCTATCCTGCCGTCTTCCCTGGCTGACATAGAAATCCCTATCCCCACCAGCTGTCCGCTTAAGGAATTTGTAAACTGGGCCAGCTCCGCCGCACTCAAGTATATACTATACTCATCCAGCAGCTCTGTCATACCGCGCATAGCGGCCTCTACCAAGTCGCCAACAGTAACGGGGTCACCCGCATAGCGTACCATAATCAGTTCAATCACTTCTGCCAGATGATTCCCGGCCTGTAACGTATCACGCCGTTGGACAGCATGTACCGGAAGTGCCGTACCTGCAGTCAAGACAAATGATAGTACCAATACAAATAAATACTTCACTACTCCACCACCTTTAGCGTACGATGTTCACTATCTGATCGGCATAGTCACTCACTAAACCTACGCGCATGTATTCAATCAATTCATTTAAAATATTAGCCGCCTCGCCCATACTAATCTGACGCGTTGGATGCAAAAATCCGTTTTCATCCGGTACGGCCAATCCTATCATATGAGCCACCGACACTTCCCTTTTTGCCCAAGGGGCAATAAGGGCATCGTCCGCAAATGGTGTAACCGGTGTTGGATTAAGTCCCATCTGAGTCAAACCAAGGGCCCTGACCATGATCATGAGCGCCTCCTGCCGGTCGATAGGATAGTCAAAATAGAACATACTATTGGCGCGTCCGACAGCCAAACCTGCCCTATAGGCCGCCATAATGTACGGAAATTCCGGTCTGGTATCGGGTACATCATGAAATACGGATGTATCCGGCTGTACCCGCCCGCGTGCCAGCCTTGTACCGGCTTGCTCCGTGGGTAAACGAATGGCTCGGGTAACTGCGGTAACAAATTGTCCGCGGCTAATCGCTTGACCCGGATTACGGAAAAACAGCGGATTCCCCGTAAATATTTGGGTACTAAACAAGCGCCGGATGTCATCTTCTGCGGCATTTCCGCGCAAAAACGTAAGATCCGGAGCCGGAAGCTGCTCAAATACATTAGGTGTTTCTATGCTGGCGGTACCGCTGGTAGGCGCATCCCAAGCAAAGCCGGGCATCGTAAAAATATCGTAACGCAAACCCGATGTATTCTGCAGCACTTCGCGATAGTTGCCCTCAAAGCTTATGGCCGTAGGCTCATTCCGCATAAACTGCAAAACTTTATTCATTGTTATACTGGGCCGTATTTGATAATGCATGGCCCAACTGTCTGCTGTAACCATTGCGTCCAGGCGGTGAGTTTCCGTAGTGGACCAAGGACTCCTATATCCGTGGAATGACCCCTGTACATCACGGGTAACCAGGTCAGTACCTCCGTTTACAACATATACCAAACGCCCGGAAACATCGCCCCGGTAATAACTGACACCGGGGGTACGGTCTTCAATAATACTGACACCGTAATGGGACATGGCACTATCCAAAACATAACTTGTTCCATTGATGGTGATGGTCTCGGACCAGTTATTGCGCTGAGCCTCGTAAGTAAAGATTACCTGGGAGCCTTCGACGCGGTAAGTTACCCTAAAAGTTACATTTCTGTTGATATTTATCTCAGCGCTTGTTGCTGCACTGGGGGCGACCCGGTGGGTAACAGTAAACTCGCCGGCTTGCTGGGTCATGTCAACATTTCCGCTGGTCGTAATCTCTAAAGTGCCGTCAAAGCGGACAGCACGCCCGTTCAAAAACACGACTTCCGAATAGCGGAGGGTGGTCGTGCCGCGCTGGTTGCGGGCCGGACGCTGATCCAATAAAATCTGTTCCGTAGTCCGAGGAAGACGTACACCCTCACTGATTCCTCCAAAAAAGCTCATATCCCCTAAAGGACGCCGGTTCTCAGCCAAAGCCTCTGCTGGAAATGCCAAAAATACAACAAGCATAAACAGTGCTGCAGTTATAAACTTAAACATTAGGACTCGTCCCAAAGAAATACCCCCCTATCTTTCAACCAAAATAATGAAGCCGTCAACTTCCATCCCGGCTACGGTGGGAGGAAGGGCTGTCGTTATAACACGTACCTGCTGCCCTACTTGCAGACTCCCTGCGCCAATCACTTGATTGCGGTCAACAATAATTGAGTTGCCTTGCACATTGGCTGTTGCCGTAGCATTAACATTACTGATTAGGGTCCAAGCCCCTGACTGAGGATTGCGCGCATGAACATTACGTAGAGACAATGTATCACCGTCGATATTGTAAATAGTGCCGCGTATGGCTTGGGTAGCATACGGAGCATCGGTAACCCGCGCCGCTCTGCTGCCGTCAATGACTATATTATAAACACGATCCACTACGGAATCTTCAGTAAAATCAATAAAATCGTTGATATTCATAAGCCCGTCGTTAGTCATAAACAAAGTATTATGGTCAATGGTGAACTCACGCTCTATGGGTGTGAAATGCCATTCCAACCCGTCAAACAAAGACATAGACTGAACACGGAAACTCCTGCCTTGGTCAACGCTTTGTACGCGGCCGCGGGCAATCTGGACACCGCTAAATCCCGGAGCAGCTCCAATATCTACTACGGCTGCATTATTCGCTCCATTAAGTGCCACCACTGCATGATCCCAAGGATGTATTTGCCGTCCGTCAACCAAACGGCCGTTTCTTCGGACAATAGTGCCTTCATCGGTACGGATCGTACCATCATTAGCTAAAACATTAAAGCCGCCCTGGCCATCAACACCGACTACTGTATCCGGAGAAAGCAATTCGTCCCGCCCTGTACGGAAGGAGACCATACGTATCCGTTCGCCTCCATGGCTGTTTTCCAATGCAATGTATGCCTCCGCACCGGAGTGCCGCAAAAACTCATTTACAAAACCCAATACAACAGGACGGCCGTTGTGAAAATATTCTATCTGCTGTCCGGCCAGGTTAAACTGAGCTATCTGCTGATAATTTGACCATCCGGTCTGTCCAAGTTGCTGAGCGTTTTGTATGATCATTTGGTTTTGAATGGCATTGATACCCGTCAACTGCCCACGCACGATATTGCTGATATGCCGCGCATCCCCTTCAAGGTCAATTGCACGAACCGACTCCAGTATATGCCCGGGGCCAACAATGGCCTGGTTAATAAGAAGCCTTGCCCAGTCACCGGCTTGAACCTGTGCTGCGTTGATAGGCCTTGCATCTCTTCTCATGATTATCCCATCTGCCATAGAAAACCATGCGGTGCGGCCATTTTCAAACTCCATCAAAAAGTTGTGCATATTGCCTTCCGTGCGAAATTCCCTGATGCGGCCATAGCGCGTGGTGTAATTGGTGGATGCACTGATGCTTATAATCATAGTTGGATCGGCCGGATCTGTGCGGAAAGACACCACGTTGCCGGGTTCTATCTCATTCATACCGGTTTCCCGGGGGTTAAAACGCATATTGGGGAAAAGGGCATGAATTCCGCCGACGGTATCCCTCATGTCAAAATGCGCTGTCTTTTGGGCTCGCAATTCTCCCGCATTATAACTGAAGCTTCTCTCATGCCCTTGTGCATCAAGGATAGTTAAATAGCCAAGCATGGGGTTGTTGGCGATAACCACTCCCCATGTCTCCGGCTGTATGACAAAATTTCCTACAAACTGGATTTCTGAAATCAGGTTATTGATCAGGTCAATAGTAAAGAAGCTGCCGTACGGCAAGGTGTTAATAGGATGCCATGCTGTCCCAAGCCTAAGGTCGTGACCATTTTCACCTTCACGCAGTAAACCTTGAGCTAAGGCATATGTATGCGCCCGTCCATCCTCATCCAGGAATGTAGCCGTACCCGCCTCCACATTGATAGGCTGTAAGCGCCCCATAGCCTGGCGCACAGTCAAAGTACCCGTTACAACAACATATAAAACTGTCTCAGATCCGGGATGTACAATATATTCGATAGGGTCACCAACGGATAGGCTTCCCAACCCGCCTACTGCCCCATTCTTAAGTACCACCGCATCTTGCACCCCCACCTGGGGGGATCCTCCGACCTGCACACTAAAGCGCAGTATGTCCACCCCGCCGTCAGCCCGGCGCACACGTATCTCCCGCCATAGTTCACCAACTTGAGATGTAAGGGCTTGAGCGTCGACTATAGCGCCCACAGTACCAAAATGACGTTCCCAGCCGACCATATTATGAAAAATTGAATCAAGCGCACGCCCTGCCCATGCCGCTTCCATACGTGTAATAGGTGCAAGCGGCCTAAAGGCATTATTATTTCCAATCATAACGCCGGTACGCGCAAGCTGTTCCACACTTTGCAGCCGTTCCGGAGAAATGCTGTTCCAGTCAGTAAAGCCGTATATAGATTGCTGTTGGGTATGAGGGCCCAAAACATTAAAAGCCGCGGCATTGCGCGTGTTTACGGCCTGGACAAGCCAGTGGGCAAACTCTTCGCGGGTAGCCGGCCTTGTACGTCTGAATGCATCTGCGTCCTCTGCAACCGGCGCAAAAGCCTCAGTAAATTGGTCTGCCGTAATCAGCCCCATATTTCTGGCTTGAGCCAAATAACCCAGGTAAACCGCATCCTGAGCAGTTGCTCCTACGGGGAGTGTATCCATTTCCGCGGCACCCGCTATTTGGGCTTCCGCTTCGTAGCCGCCGGCCCGCAATGCGAAGGTCAGCGCTTCCTGCACAGTCATATGTGCCCCCGGCCTAAAATGCGGCGCCCCGCCTCTGAATAAGTTATATACACCGCTGCGCACAATGGCATCTTGTGAGGACGGGTCGCCGGGCATATCCACAAAGCGCAGGTTATTGATCTGCTGCGCACCTTCACGCCGGCCTGCAAATATGCTGGCTACAGGATCACTAAAAAT
>Ga0131853_10025375_pt1 | contig 10684 bp, 9 predicted proteins | sample TergutLab28metaG_FD_92764 | JGI IMG/M metagenome (GOLD analysis project Ga0131853, IMG submission 92764) | Labiotermes labralis P1 segment gut microbial communities from Petit-Saut dam, French Guiana - Lab288 P1 (version 2) (version 2) | ecosystem: Host-associated > Arthropoda: Insects >... | reverse complement strand
ACAGTCTTAAAGTAACAAAAATTAAGAAAATTTTGCTATACTAAATGGAATTTCTTGTACCACATTACAGCTAGCTACAGAACACCTGACTAGGGAAAAATTGAACCCAAATATAAAATTTTGGAAGCATTCCCTCAAAGTACCCCCCTTGGGAAACTGGGGGAAGGGGTGAAGGAAACCCCCCCCCCTGGGGGGGGGGGGGGCGCAAATAAAATTTTTTCCTGTGTTTTCTACACTTTTCGTCCAATTTGGATAAAATTAGGTACACGAGACGTCAACAATAATTTACTCAACCAATGTGAGTTTCGTGAAAATCGTTCCAGTGAAAGCCATGCTTTACTTGGAGGAGGGGGGAAGTAAAAGAATTTATGTCGGTACTTTTCATATCTACTGCCCGATTTGGTGAAATTTCGGTGTTAAAGAGACCCGCAAGTAACGCTGCTCAGCATTTACGATTTTCTACAAATCGGCACGGGGAAGGCCGTACTTTATAACGGGCGTAAATGGAACTACATTTACGTGTATATTCTGACGCTTTAAAAAAGTCACCAATTACTAGGTACCAGTGGCGTACCCAGGAATTTTGTTCGGGGGGTTCAACAAATTCAGTTGAGGACAGAGAAGAGAGAGAAACGGTATCTGGGGACAGTAGTCCCCTAGTCAGGGGTTCTGGAGCCAGCTGTAATTTGGTACAAGAAATTTCATTTAGTATAGCAAAATTTTCTTAATTTTTGTTACTTTAAGACTGTTTATGATGACAACCAATTTATTTGTCATTGCTAATGTAAAACAATTGCGTACGTAGGTAGTTTTAGAATTTTACTGCCTTTTTTCCGAAAATCTTAGGGTGTTGGCGTCCTAAATTCGGCAATTTTTAACAGTTTTCACGATCGGGGTGAGTTTGGCACGATTTTGGAGGACCTTCGGAATTTCACGGGGGGGTTCGAACCCCCCCCCCCCGGTACGCCACTGCTAGGTACATTCTGTGTACTGTCTCGGAGCATACAGTTTGCAGTACTCTTAAGGATGTGGCGTTTACATCAATGAATAAATGAAACTGAGTCCGTTATCTTGTACTGTGGTTGTTTTAACGTGTTTTGTAATGTGTGGGTATGTGTATGTGTGTGGGTTTTGTAATGTGTGGGAGTTTCGGTAATATGTGTACTTGTATTCTTGATTTCAAACTTTCGCCGTGTTCTGAATGTTGTACGCTTTTTTTTTTCCGGGTAATTCCTCGGTGTCTGAATTTTATATGCATATAAAATTCAGACGCCGGGGAATTACCCAGAAAAAAAGCATACAACATGTGTACTTGTATTTACTGCGTTTTAAGAATGTAGCGTTTACATCAAAGCATAAATGAAATTGAGTTTGTTATCTTGTACTGTGGTTGTTTTAACTTGTTTTGTAATGTGTGGGTGTTTTGGTAATATGTGTACTTGTTTTGTATTGTTTGTACTGTGTTTTTTGTATTGTTTCACTTATGTATATTTATTATTATTTGTTTTGTCCGTACAAGTGTAAGGACTACTGCCACCGAGTGACAACTCAACTGCAGTTAGCAGTAGTACTAATATAAAAACACGTAAATCGGATAATCTGCGTCACTGAATGGTGGTGAGATAGCTGGATTAGATTTTAGGGGTCTCATATCTCTGACACTACCTCACAAATCACAAATTTGACCGTCTTACCCTGAGACGTGGCAGTGAAGCCGCCCTGGCCATCGAACCCCTACGCCTGGCAGCTCGCTGCTTTTCTCGTTCCCACCTGTACTCCAGCTGGGGGCGCGGTTCTTCAGATGGCCTTGGGACATCAACCCCCGCACTACCAATAAGCCGCACCGATACCAGACGGCACTTTTTATCTTCATCGTCAGTTAGCACCACCATTTTTGTTCACACACTGCTCACCATTATGCAATAAAAACACTTAACACGACACCTCCACCGGACGCCTCAACTCACAACCAACCTCCACTACGTTGCCAGCCATACTGACTGAGCTTTCCGTCCAGACAACTTTCCCTGCTTGCCCACTGCAAGCGCTGCTGCTGCTGCCTGCTGCCTACATGAAATACCGCAGCGAGACCACCCCACGTCAGACTCGCACGTTCCCTGGCAACGTATTTCTGACTCATTCACTTTGGTCGGTTTATTGCGAAAATCACAGATGCGGATTGGGCAAAACACGCATGTTAAAGAAGGTAATACTTGTAGTTACCGCCGTCAAGACGGGTTCAGAAATTTCACGTTCCTGTATCTCTTACAGGCGAAAATATTTTAAAAATTCTGACACAAGAATAGATTTCTTTGTTACGTATTTATTACTTAAGCATTGGGACTTACTTACTTCACGGAGCAGAATTCTTCTTGAAAAGCTAAAATGTTTTCGGCTAGTCAAGAAATTCCCCACATTTTATGGTACCTGAAGGTTCAGTACCGCATTCACAAGTGCCCGCCACCTGTCCCTATCCTGAGCCAGCTCGATCCAGTCCATACCCCATATCCTACTTCCTGAAGTTCCGTCTTAATAAAGCATTGGGCCTGCTCTTGTTTTAATTTGTCGGACCATGCAGTTATCATCTTCCCCACGCTTCCCATTGTTGATTTCTCAACAATGTTTCATACACAACGTGTAGAAGTTCATCTATCTAAGTTATACCAAACTGCACATGTCTAGATCCAGTGACTCATCAGCTACGGTATCGCAACAAGAGAATCTCGAAAGGATGCAATAGTGTTCTACTATTTTTTTTTTGTGGCGCTGCGGCCCAACGCGGGCCAGGGCCCCCTCAATCATGAGGTTTCTAGATCACACACAACGACGCAGCACAGTCGGTAGGACTCCTCTGGATGAGTGATCAGCTCGTCGCAGAGACCTCTACCTCACAACAGACAGACATCCATGTCCCCGGTGGGATTCGAACTCACGGTCTCAGCAAGCGAGCAGCCGCAGACCTACGCCTTAGACCGCGCGGCTACTGTGACCGGCAAGTGTTCTATTACATTCTACAAAAATGTCATCACCGCCGAAAGCTGTATATTTCTCCAATGTTTATTTACTGAAAACTCTTTCAGGATCCTACAGTAAGTGGCGCCAGAGTCGATCCCACCTCGCGTGGGATTTATGGCAGACAAAGTGGCACTGGGACAAGTTCCCCCGCCCCCCGCCGTTCTCACTTTTCCCCCGACAGTATAATTCCGCCAATACTCCATTCATCTACAGATCACATCGTCGTTAACAACTATGAAACCTGCCTATGACGGAACGGCAACAGATTTTTTTTTAATTGCAGGAAGTTTCTGTTAAATACAAGTACCTGACGTGTGGATCACCACGACTGTAGATTTTTCCGCTACAGAGAGGTTTCCGTTATATCCGAGTTCCATTTAATAAAGTTTACTGAACAGCACAAAAAAAATCGCCCCTCCACTATGACGTTATTACTCATCCTGGGGGAACCAAAAAATTACTCTTCTGAGGGGGGGGGGGGATCCAAATAGCACAACGTTAACACCAAGTTTCGTAAAAATCAGTTGACTGGTTCTACAGTTAAAATGGGGACAGGCAGGCAACAAGCCAACTTATTTTCGAGATTTAAGCTTCTCACAGCGATGTACTTCAAGATTCAATTCTTCTTGAAGGTTACGCCTTGTCGACTGGTACGTAGTTGATCAAATTCGAAAATTCCTCAGCGAATGACACGACGTAACATTGTAGAAGAATTAAATCTACATATTTTCCAATTGAGGAAGGAAAGTAGGTTAAAACGTGCAATAGTGTACGTCTCTAGGCTATGCAAATATTATTCATGAAAGTCAAAAGTAGATGCATTCGAAGGTCGTCCCTTCAGGAAATGCTGCTTTGTGTATCCTAAACAGCACACTCACTAGTCCGCTTGGCCGTGACAAAACGATAAATCGAGACCTGGAAGTTGGAAAGCGTCTAGCTTTTATTTATTTTTTATTGTTTTCACTCTCTGAAGAGAAACTGATCTACGTTGTACAGAAAGACTCAGATTGTATCGTAAACAGGCAAAATCGCGTATCCATTAAAGAAACCAGATTGTGTATGCAGTGCTGTCTAGGAGGGTAACACTTCTCAAATTTCACCTAATGACCGAATTCAACACTAAATTATTGGTGTAGTTGATATAATGTCAAAAAAAATAGTTTAAAATTCATCCGCCACAGGAAGAAACAAGACACACTTCTAATACTCCATACTCCATGGAGCACGGTCCTTAATGAGAAGCTAACACTTCCTCAGCAAGTCAGAAAATTCCCCGCATTTTATGGAACACGAAGGTTCATTACCGCATTCACAAGTGCCCGCCACCTGCCCCCATCATGAGCCAGCTCGATCCAGTCCATACCCCCACATCCCGCTTCCTGAAGATCCATCTTAATATTATCCTCCCATCCACGCCTGGGCCTCCTAAGTGGTTTCTTTCCCACACGTTTCCCCCACCAAAACCCCGTATACACCTCTCCTCTCCCCCACACGTGCTACATGCTCCGCCCATTTCATTCTTCTCGATTTTATCACCTGAATAATACTGGGTGAGTAGTACAGATCATTAAGCTCCTCATTATGTAGTTTTTTTCACTCCCACCCTTCTTATGACGTCACATTGACCGTCAAACAAATTTTGAGCAAGTCCGACATAAGTGCAGAGTGCACCAGAAGTCACGTGACAGCCTCTCTTTTGTCAAGTAACTTAATGCGATATCCTGTACCTGTACACAGCTGAGTTTACTTTATTTTGGCGCAAAAATATCAGCTCGGACACGCTTGCATTATCGCCCGGGAAAGGCCCGGTCGAATGGGTGGCATTCCTGTTTCGTAGTTGTGGCATCCTTGTTTCGTAGTTGTGGCATCCTTGTTTCGTAGTTGTGGCATTCCTGTTTCGTAGTTGTGGCATTCCTGTTTCGTAGTTGTGGCATCCTTGTTTCGTAGTTGTTGCATTCCTGTTTCGTAGTTGTGGCATCCTTGTTTCGTAGTTGTGGCATTCCTGTTTCGTAGTTGTTGCATCCTTGTTTCGTAGTTGTGGCATTCCTGTTTCGTAGTTGTGACATTCCTGTTTCGTAGTTGTGGCATCTTTGTTTCGTAGTTGTGGCATTCCTGTTCGTAGTTGTGGCATTCCTGTTTCGTAGTTGTGGCATCCTCGTTTCGTAGTTGTGGCATTCCTGTTTCGTAGTTGTGGCATCCTTGTTTCGTAGTTGTGGCATTCCTGTTTCGTAGTTGTGGCACCCTTGTTTCGTAGTTGTGGCATCCTTGTTTCGTAGTTGTGGCATTCCTGTTTCGTAGTTGTGGCATCCTTGTTTCGTAGTTGTGGAATTCCTGTTTCGTAGTTGTGGCATTCCTGTTTCGTAGTTGTGGCATTCCTGTTTCGAACTCCAATAGGTTACGGGTTCAAGTCTCGGTCCGCACACAGCTGCCGTGATTGAGATGTTTCGTGGATGGCCATGATCGCTTCCTTCCACGACTTTTGCAACTCAACATTGACCATACATCGAGAATTCAAAGTAATACTGTCTTAAATAAATTCAGTGTTCTTAACGTCGTTCAATAAATAACAAGTGAACGAAACAAACCTCCAAACGAGTGTCAACCAAATAATTGTCACACAAAGCTAAGAACTAGAGGATCCCTAGACCCCTTCTTCTTAAAATACATAAACACTAGCTTACTTGATGTGTATAGCCTTCGTCCAGTTCGCACCACCGTGCTGTACAGAGTTCATTATACGCAGACACGTAGTAATAGCTTTTACTAGCAAGTTCGCAAGGTCATAATTTCAAAGCACCGCATTTCGTACAACTTCGCTAGTGTATTTAACACGGAACTTATCATTCAGCACTTACATAAGAAACTCATAAAAAAAACAATGAACAAAACCTTTGACATGTTCGTATCTCAGGGACATGAAACATGTGTAGTGCTTCTCCGTCTGAAACACCAGTTTCAATCGACGTTTGAATTACGGCACTGCAGATGTGAGTTAACATCTGTACTGGTGACAAAACATCAACACGATTATGTACCGTACACCACAAGCAGTCTTTCCACTTTGATGTCGTTCAGGTCAAGAATTGTGGACTTTGATAAGGGACCTTCGATACTTATAAGATATAAATCCCACATTAGAACCATTTGTAGGCATTAATACAAAGCCGATTACGCCTTGAAATTATTTCCGTCAGCTGCAAGCCTGTAACAACACACAGAGGTTTCAATATATAACGCTTCGTACGCCCTGAAGGGTAATCGCTGGAGCAGTGTCCTTCTTGAGAAGCTGACTGGTTTGCAGCTAGTCAAGAAATTCCCCGCATTTCACGGAACCCGAAGGTTCATTACCGCACTCACAAGCGTCCTCCACCTGTCTCTATCCTGGGCCAGCCCAAACCAGTCCATACACCCACATCCCACCTCCTGGAGATCCATCCTAATATTAGCCACCCATCTACGACTAGGTCTCCCCAGTGGTCTCCTTCCCTCCGGTTTCCCTAGCAAGACCCTATACACGTCTGCCCACACAGACAGGTACATTCGCATCGTCACAGGTTGAAAACCCGGTGGAATATTATTTCTACCAACTGACATCACTAAATTGGGGTTAATAAGGAACAGTTTAACAGGCAGAAGCCGGCCGCAAACACATAAACTTTATGTTTATCTTTGTATTAAGCTTTATGTTTATCTTTGTATTGTGTCATGCTATTGTCACAAACGTTTGATTTAGCCAGGATCGAACAATACAGATGAATGGGCAACACTTCTCCTACTTCGTATTGGCGAATTTGCGAGTTCAAATCTTAGCCCGGAGACCGACCATGCCCATTGTGGTTATCTTGGTTTTCCTTATTACCTCCAGACAAGTTCCGGCACGATTCTACACGGCTTCTTCCCACCAAATCTTTCCCAGTCACTGTTCACTAACTGTCATGCCATTCAACGGTAAACAATCTGAGCTAATGGATAAAGTAGTAAAATAATACAAAGGTTTGGCGTCGTTATTTTATCCGACAACCGTCGTTTGTTATTTCCTGTTGGCTCAATTACCGCACGTACGTAGCCCGCTCGGCCAACCGCTCCGACGTGAGGGTGAATAAAGTCTGGAAGTGGCAAACGATGTCGGACAAAATACGGACTTCGCATGAGGCATTTGCTTTGTGGCTGGTCGCATGACCCTAAGATCAAGGGTTAATTATTCACCAAACAGCGATTGTCTGCGTTAAGTGCGTTGCCTGTCACCACGGCATGGCATGTTCTGCTCTTCAATGTGCATACAACTCCTGGCATCCGTCCGCGCGCAAGAGGAAGCGCAAAGAGGCTGTAGAGTGATGAGGGCACTTCCTAGCGCTGTTATCCGAGCCTCTCGAGGTCCAGCACTTGAAAACGCAGTGTTAACCATTACAAGACGATCTGCTGAAAAGAAAGTCAAGCATCAAATTGACGTGTCCCAACTGTGCGTATCCTTCGACGTGGTGGGTCAGTCCACCTACGTGTTTCCGGCACACAGAACACGGTGTCGCATGTGAGTGCACGCCACAACACTCGGCCACTCGGCACGAGATGTAACTGCGAACACGGTGGATAAGCTATCGCTGGCAACTGTCAATATTGGCCGCGCTTTGGTGAAGGTTAATGAACATTAAACGCAAATTAAAATACCCTAAGACATGTCTCAGCCGATCGCAGTGGCCGCGCGGTCGAAGGTGTAGGTCTGCGGCTGCTCGCCTGCTTAGATTGTGGGTTCGAATCCCACCGGAGGCATGAATGTTTGTCTGTTGTGAGTGTTGTGTGCTGTCAGGTAGAGTTCTCTGCGACGGGCTGATCACTCGTCCAGAGGAGTCCTACCGACTCTAGTGCGTCGTTGTGTGTGATCTAGAAACCTCGTGAATAAGGAGACCCTGGCGCATTCGGGGGCTGTCGCGCGAAAAAAAGAAAAAAGAAATGTCTCTCAGATAGCTACGACTCTTCATTAGCACTCTGCACAGTGGAAAGAGTTAACACGAGTTTACCTTTAATTGCATTGTATCGACGAATGAAGGATAAGAGTGTATAAAACGAGGTCACTAAACTTTCCGCGCCGCTGACGCACGATAACATGGAGCCTAAAATCGTGTCAATTTACTGCAGAGTGCTACAACATGTAGTTGTAAGATCTGGCCTGGTGACGTACAAACGTCGCTTTGTGTCCGTCACCAAGGGTCAGGCTTGCGGTAAGATAACGCAAAGAACCCATTACGTTGGTTTCCAATGCAGAATGTGGGGCAGGAAGAACCCTGCACGATACGGCTATATACTTTACAAACCAACACTGCTACGGCGCAAACAGCTAGTTGCATTGTTCTGTGCAAGGAGGCCCGAATTCGCTCCCAGGGCAATGTGGGATTGGCAGGTGTAAAGGTAAAAGGTAGGTTCACTCTAAAACAGGCCACGAAGGCCCATACGGGGAGGAGAGGTGTAGCTCAACTCTTTCTTTAACCTCGGCGTTAGACAGGAGTGGGTGGTCAACACCACGAACCGGCCGCTTTACCCCCGGAAAATAACCGGTACCCATTGCATAGGAGGCTAGGTAGGCCCCACGGCCGGTCTGGACGGGTGCGGAAAATCTCGCCCCCCACCGGGATTCGATCCCCGGACCGTCCAGCCCGTAGCGAGTCGCTATATCGACTGCGCTGGGGATTGGCAGGGGACCATGTGAGAACAGGGCGGGATTATCTCCGAGAAATTCTTGCCCGTCGATGGCATTCCATTTAATTAGCGGGAGCGATTCCCGCTGGATCGCGGTGTTCGGTTACTACCGTGTGAAGGAACTCTGAAAACGAGGTGCCGAGATATGCGATGGCAGAAACTGCTGCTTTTGCTGCATCTCATTATTCCTGTCAGCATCCACATAAATTTCAGCACAGCCAGTTCCTGGGCACAGAAACTTACAAAACCCTTTCGGTGCCGAAATTTTCGTGTACTGACACAATTACCGCGTTACCTGATTGGGTAATCTCTTACGTCACGCATGACGGCTTCAATGAATTGCTCCTAATCATCGCGAATCAGGCCATCGCGAACTTTGTACAGAAAACGTACATACACCATCAGTTTGTTCCTTAAACCTTCCGACCACATTAAAAAACAGATATTATTCCATTGAATCCCGTATCTTACCAGGAAATGGAAGTCTCTGAGGGGCGTTCGCAAAACTGCGAAAAGTGACTATTAGCTTCGTCTTGTCTGTCCGTCTGCGTGGAACAACTCGGCTCCCAATGGACGGATTTTCATGAAATATTATATTATATTAGAGTATTTTATCGAAAATGTCAAGTTTCGTTGATATCTGACAAAAATGACGAGTACTTTACATGAAGACCCATGTACAAGATACGAAAATATCCCGCCGAATTCTTCTTAGAATGAAAAATATTTCCAACGAACGTTGTAGAGAAAATCAAAACACACATTTTATGTCCAATAGCCGTTTCCCAAAAATTGTGCCTTTGATGAGATAATGTGGTAGAGCGAGACAGGCTACAGATGGCTATATAATACGGCGCACGCGCTTTCCATGCTGGATAACTAAGGCTCTTGACACACACTCAGAATATGCAATGCCTAGTGCTTTTCCGCTGTAACAATGGTTACGCTAACGAGCCCCACTGTTAGGTTGATACATAAACTGCCGGTCTTCTTTGTGATATATTATACGATGCAGTCAACAGGTCAGGCTACAATGCATCGATAACAGGATGACTGGTTAACGATGAAACAGAAAGGATTTGGAAGGAGGCAAATGTGGTGTAAAAGAGGTATTATTATTATTATTTTATTGGGTGGGGTGTGCAAAACAACGAAAAACCTGTCAGAAGTGGCCATATCGGTTGATATTCGCAAAGGGCACCTCCCAAACATAAGTCTAGAATGTTACTGGCACACCAAACTGCTTAGTAAATGTGGCTTATCACCATGCGTGTCTGTCTATATGTATCGTGTTGTGACTAGTAAATTACTAAATTCCGAAAAAAAAAAAAGATAACACTTCGAAACAAAATGCTTACTACAAGAAAGTCCTGCGTTAGCATTCTAGAATATACTTATTGTTCCCCATAAGACGTACTTATGAATTTCGTATTATTCTCAGAACAGCAAAAATTACTTTACAAGCATAAACAGGCCGTTCTTTATAATCTTTGTAACCTGCGAGGTACAAACCGAATTTCTTAAATGTGGTTTGGGAGTATTTCTGGTTTCGAAAGGTCAGCTGCTCGTCGTGGGTCTGGATACTGCTGCACAGGAATGTGCCAACGTGGTGTCCTTAGTAATTAACAAGGTACAAGCAAACTCAAAATATACACAAGTAACAAGAGACCTCCTCTACACTGCTAACTGATGAACACAAAGGAAAATGAAAGGCGGTGAGGATGTTTGTACATTTGTCGTGAGTTACTAGTAACAAGTATTGCAATGTCGTTACCTGAAAATGAGTACCGGAGAGTTGCTAGTTTCTCTGGAGAAAGTTTTAATAAGACATAACTAATTATACTACATAAATAAAGGTAAAGTGATCCCGTTACAGGCCTGGTGTGGCCCAGAGGGTGGGTAGAGGTATAGCTCTAATCTTCCATGACCGCGGCACTAGAAGGGGGTGAGTGGTCAGCAGCACGCCCCGGCCGCACTT
>Ga0131853_10025374_pt1 | contig 10684 bp, 8 predicted proteins | sample TergutLab28metaG_FD_92764 | JGI IMG/M metagenome (GOLD analysis project Ga0131853, IMG submission 92764) | Labiotermes labralis P1 segment gut microbial communities from Petit-Saut dam, French Guiana - Lab288 P1 (version 2) (version 2) | ecosystem: Host-associated > Arthropoda: Insects >... | reverse complement strand
TTTTTAATTTAAAACATCTGCGAAGCCCACGAGCTACGTTGTATTCGCCTCCGCCTTCCCATGCTTTAAACGTACGGGTTGTACGAATACGCCCTTCCCCCGGGTCAAGGCGAAGCATAACCTCACCAAGGGAGATTTGGTCATACATACAGTTTTCTTTTGGTTTTACATTAAGCATAATTTATTCACTCCTATTTATGTGTCAGCTTTCTAGTGGACATATTCTAAGATAATTGTTAAAATACGTCTATATAAATTTTCCATTTTATTTTTATATGTATGACTTATATTTGGAGGTTACTATGACAAAAAAAAATCAAGAAATGCTTCTTTCTAAAGTAGACCATACTTTACTTAACACGACTGCTACAACTACAGATTATCTGACACTTTGTGATGAAGGTTTAAAATTTAAGGTAGCAAGCGTTTGTGTACCAACATCACGTGTAAAACTTTGTGCAACCCACCTTGATGGAAATATTGCTGTTTGTACAGTTGTTGGTTTCCCAAATGGTTACATGGAGCCAAAGGCAAAAGCGTTTGAAGCAGACTACGCAATCAAACAAGGTGCAACAGAAATCGATATGGTCATTGACCTTGGACGTGTATTTGAAGGTGATTATGATTATGTACTAAACGACATTAAAGAAGTAAGAAAAGCCTGTGAAGGTTATATTTTAAAAGTAATAATTGAAACTGCAAACCTTACAAACAAAGATAAAATTGAGCTTTGTGACGTTGTAAGCAATTCAGGAGCAGACTATATTAAAACTTCGACAGGTTTTGCTGGTGGTGGTGCAACGTTTGATGACGTTGAACTACTTAGAAAACATTCTAAACCAGAATTAAAAGTAAAAGCAGCTGGTGGAATCACTACACTTGATGATGCATTAAAATTTGTTAAACTCGGTGCCGACAGGCTTGGCACAAGCAGAATTGTAAAGCTTATACAAGGTTTAGAAGGCAGTGGTTATTAATGAACGAAATTGCTGTAAAAAAGTCTAAACATGATTTGCATATCTATACTCGTGGGGAAGAACGAATGAATATGATTACCCACATTATAGGTGCTGCACTTGGACTTATTGCTTTGCTTGCATGTATTATTGTTGCCGCACTAAACAACAATGTGCTAGGTATAATAAGTGGTGCAATTTATGGATTTTCTGTCATTTTGCTTTTTACCATGTCAAGCATTTATCATGGCTTAAATATTGGTATCCCCAAAAAAGTTTTTAGGGTACTTGACCACTGTACTATTTATGTACTCATTGCCGGAACTTATACACCTATTGTTCTTACACGTTTTCGTGAAGTTTATCCGGCAGACGCTTGGATTATGTTTGGGGTAATTTGGGGACTTGCATTGATTGGTATAACGCTTACAGCAATTGACCGAAAAAAGTTTATGCCATTTGCCCTTGTATGTTATTTGGGTATGGGCTGGATGGCAGTTTTTAGAATCAATCGTTTAATTGAAGTTCTTGGAGCACCATTTTTTATTTTAATTTTAGTTGGCGGTGGACTGTATATTTTGGGAGTAGGTTTGTATGTAGTTGGACGTAAGAAAAGGTATATGCATTCTATCTTTCATTTATTTGTAAATGCGGCTTCCATCTTACATTCCGTAGCAATTGCAACTTTTGTTATGCCGTTATAAAAACCAAAATTCAACCATTAGTTGAAAATCATCAAATTCAACTAATGGTTGTTGAAAGTGGTTTCTTGTTTTGATACTATTTTTGTGTCGACAACAAGAAACCATTTTTTATTTTATGCTAGGAAACTGCTAACAGTTTCCAGCTTTTCAGTTCATTAGGAGGATTTTTAAAATGTATGATTTTAACGGCTTCGGGCAAAGGTTGCAAAAACGTCGCAAAGACAAAAAAATGACCCAAGAGGAATTGGCAACAAGAGTAAACGTAACTGGTCAAGCAGTTTCTAAGTGGGAGACAGACCAAAGTTACCCAGATATTACACTCATACCAAGTTTGGCAGAGATTTTAGAAACAGACATCGACTATTTATTTGGAAAGAAGGAAGAACTCATGACAACTTTAAATGACAATCTATTCCCAAAAACATACGAAAGCTTACCATTTGTTCATTCAAACAAGTTTGTTGCTTGTTATTCAAACAAAGAAGTTATTTCAAAAGATGCAACAGGAGTAAAATTTAGTGATGGAAGTTATGTTGAACTTTCAAACAATCTTATTGTAAACAGTGGTATTGGAGAAATAAAACTTTTGTTACACGACGACATTCACACCGTAGTCAAAGATACACAGGAATCAAACGAAATCATAACTAAAAATTTTGAATTTGAATGTGATAAGGCTGATTATATTAACAGCATTGATATTATGATATTATCAAATGAATGTTCTATTTCCCGCTCTCCTGATAACAAAACCCGTGTTAAAGCAACAGGTGAACTAAAACTCATTGAAAGACTTATGGTTGAGTTAGAGGACAAAACATTAAACGTAAAATTTGCTCACCAAAACTCAAACAATACAAACAATAACAATAGCAGAAATAAAGTTGAGATTGAAGTGCCTTTTGAAAGTGGCAAATCTGCTAAAATAAATGTTATGGGTTCGGGTACATTAAATTCAGGAATTAACTTTTTTGAAGAAGGAACACTTATAATAAACGGGTCAGGGATATTAAATACAACCAATTTTGGAATATTAAAAGTTTCAATTAATGGCTCGGGTATTGTAAATAGCGTAGAAGCAAAAGACACGAAGTTGTCAATTAATGGTTCGGGAACTCTTAACTGTTCAGAGTCTGAAAACACAAAAGTTACGATCAACGGTTCAGGTTCATATAACATTGATAAAATTAAAAACTTTAAACTTAGAGTAAATGGTTCAGGTGAAGCAAATATTAATGAAGTAACAGACGGTAGTGAAGTTTCAATTTCAATAGCCGGAAGTGGAAATGTAGATATAAATCAAGGAAGTTGCGAAAAATTTAATGTAAACCTTTCCGGTTGCGGTGATATAAACGCATCTGGGCTTACCGCAAAAACAGCAACAATTGAAATCCATCAAGACGGTATAGTAACCCTTGGTCGAGTACTTGAAAGCTCGACCGAAAGAGTAAAAAAAGGCGGTAAAGTAAATATACTTAAACGTGGTGCATAAAAGTTATACTTAAATTTATTGCAAAATAATAATAAAAAAACAGTAAAAAAGTTTGCTCTGCAAACTTTTCACAACCAGTCGTGAAAACCGAAACCAAAGGTTTCGGCAGGAAAATGCGAAGCAGTTTCCTGGCACATCAAAAAAAGGACTTGCTAAATCCCAGGCAAGTCCTTTTTACTATAAAAATAATTTTCTAACTTCATCCTCAGAAAGCAAGTTAACAAAACTTCCACCCTCGGTAATTACAGAATCAATAAGCCCACGCTTTTTTTCTTGCAAAGCCATAATTTTTTCTTCAATAGAATCTTTAGCTACAATATTAAAAACTTGAACAACCTTTTTTTGACCATATCTGTGTGCACGATCAGCCGCTTGATCCATAACTGAAGGATTCCACCATGGGTCAAAATGTATAACAACATCTGCACCAGTTAAATTTAAACCTGTTCCACCGGCTTTTAAAGAAATAAGAAACAAATCTCGTTCACCCGCATTAAATCGCTCTGTCATTTCCATCCGTTCTTTTGCTTTTATATTTCCATCAAGATAAAAATGCCGCACATGTTTACCATTTTGAGTAGTAATTCCTGTCCTCAAAATCTCTTTTTGTATAAGTTTAAGCATACTGGTAAACTGCGAAAAGAGTAATACTCTGTGACCAGAATCAAGTGAAAGCTGCACCGTTTCAAGAGCCAAAGCAAGTTTTCCACTTCCTCCATTATAATCTTCCAAAAACAACGAAGGATGGCAGCAAATCTGACGAAGCTTTGTAAGCCTTGCAAGTATTTTCATTCGATTATCTGCAAAAGAATCACTTGATATAATATCATCAAATGCTCCAATAGCTTCAAGCAAATTTGCTTGATATATTTTTTTCTGTTCATCACTAAATTCTGCTTGGAGTGTTGTTTCAGTTTTTTCAGGAAGCTCTTTTAAAACATTTTCTTTAATACGCCTTAAAACAAAGGGCGCAATTTGTTTCCGAAGTTTTGACGCAACAGTTTTATTATTATATTTAATTATTGGTGTTTCATAAACTTTTCCAAACTTATGAGCACTATACAAATATCCCGGCATTATAAAATCAAAAATTGACCAAAGCTCTGTTAATGTATTTTCAATTGGAGTACCGGTTAAAGCAAAACGAACACGTCCGTTTAATTCTTTTATAGTTTTTGCCGTCTGTGTAGTAGGGTTTTTTATATTTTGCGCTTCATCAGCAATAATATATAAAAATTCCATATCTTTGTATGATTCAGAATCACGTTTTAACATATCATAAGTTGTTATATAAATATCAACATTCGGACTTTTTAAAAGTTCCCTGCGTTTTTCAGGAAGACCAGTTACAACTTGAGCACTTAATCCTGGGGCAAACTTTAATATTTCGTTTTCCCAGTTATAAAGAAGTGATGTTGGGGTAACTACTATCGACGGGATTTCACACTTTTGTTCACTCATAAGTAAGGTTATAATTTGGAGTGTTTTCCCTAGACCCATATCATCAGCTAAAATTCCACCAAAACCAAAATGAGCCAACGTTTTAAGCCATGAAAAACCAACTTTTTGATATTCACGCAGAATATTATTTAATTCACTCGGCACTTTAAAATTAATGCCTTCATTATTTTTAAAACTTGAAATAAGATTTTTAAAAGAAGAGTCTCTCTTTATTGTATAAGTAGCAGACAATGTTTCGTTATTCGTTAGTTCATCTACATATAAAGCACGATATGAAGGTATAGTTAGTGTTTTACCTCTTACTTCCTTACGACTAACATCAAGAGCTTCCAAAAACTCAGCAGTTGCCGAAACGGATATATCTCCAAGCGATAAAAACCGACCATCTTTTAACCGATGGAACTTCTTTTTGGTTCTATAAGCTTCAAGAATTTCGACTAGTTCACCAATATTATACCCTGCCCCATCAAGTGTCATTTTTAATAAACCACCAGATAAACGTAACCCTAACTTTGGTGTGGCAAATTGAGTTGTTTTTTTTTGCAAATCATCACTAACATAAACATCTGCAAACATTTTAAAAGATTCAATACCAGTTTTTTCATATAGAAACGAAAAGATAATATCATTACCACTTAAACGATATACCTTATTTTTTTTATCTTCATAAAATCCATATGATGCCATTCTCCGGCACAACGTATATTCCGCAATAATATCACGAGTTATTTTAGAGTTATCAGATTGTGCAATGAATGCGCCAAAAACAAAATCACCATAATGAAAATCAATTTTTCCTGTTATATCCTTTCCAATTGTATCAAAATAAATTTTTGCGTTTACCTTATAGGACTCACCATTTGACCTTTTCCCTGAAATACTGCTTATTACATTCATTCTTTTTAACTGAGGAACAACTATTGCATTAAAGCGTTCTTCATCATTTCCACTAAGTAAAACTTCACTTCCACCAGTTTCATCAATTGATTTAAGCAATAAATTAATTAATGCACCATCAGATTTCGGCATACGATACAAATAGCCATTAGTTAAAATATAGCTATAATTTACACCAGGCAAAATAGTTTGAGGCAAGAGCTCTTCACTAATTATTGTCACATTCTTTTCATATCTAATACCTATGTTAAGCTTTGGATAACCATGAACTAACTCAATATAACTTCCATATTCACAAGAGGATTCAATAGTTCTATCTTCAAAAATACTAAAAAAATCATCTACATTTCTTGGAGTAAGTTGTAGTTCCTTTCCCACTAGAGTATTGTGAATAGTCTGAAATTGGCGGCTTAATTTTTTACTTATTTCTAAGTGGATATCATTTTCATAAATAACAAAGTCAATGAGTTTTTGAGAAGGTTCATCAAACATTTCTTTTTTAAGTTTAATTTTAAAGTCCTGCCCATATGTTACGGTTTCACCTTTTTTCATACTATTTACAAAAGTTGAAATATTCTTTACAACATACATTCGTCCTGCACCAACAGTAAAAGTCAAAGCAAAGTCCTTTTTACTAAATCTATTTAGTGTTGGTAACAATTTCAAAAGCCCATCACCTGTAGTTACCATTGCAGGCAATAATAAACTATCATTAACTCCATCATATATGAGTTTTTCAAGATCGTGTGTAAGTGTGTGAACATGTTGACGCATTTGTTCAGCAGAAAATTTAGGAGAATGACCACTTATGTAAGCAAGCAAAGTAGCTACAACATGCTTACAGGCACCACACCATATATTATGACTTGCACAAGAACAAGAATAGCTGGATAGTGTATCAATACTATCCAGCTTTAACATTACTTCATAATTTTTATAATTTCCTTCTATACTTGTACGAACAATAGTTAAACCATCTTTATTCTCATCAGTATCGTAAGATAAAATCTTCCCATCCTTGTAATATTTCTCGCCTCGTCTATAAACATCTGAGTTTGAACTTAAGCTTAATATTTTACCTTTGGTCATAATATTTTGCACTAGTGACATTAATTAACCTCACTAAGTCCTTATAGAATATGCTGGTCAAGAAGTGTTACAAGTTCTGTAATTTCTGGTTTTGATATATTCCCAACTGCGCCAAGGTTTGTACCAATTTCTCTCATGTCATCTGAAATTAGAGATGAGAAAACAACTACCGGAAGTTTTCGAAGAATATCATCTTCTTTAATTTGCTTAAGAAGCCTATGCCCATCCATAAGTGGCATTTCAATGTCCGAAATGACTGCGCATACATGGTTTTCAATTGGGTCACCAGAATTTTTGTAGCCTTGAAGTAAATTCCAAGCTTCTTGCCCATTTGAAGTACATATAACATTTGCATACCCAGCTTTTTCGAGCGAGTTAAGGAGTAATCTTTCAAGAAGCGGAGAGTCCTCTGCCACAAGAATCGGCTTATGAGAATGATTTCTTGTGCCAAGTTTTGTAATATCATCTGGTGAAAAACCAAGACTTGGACTGATGTCAAACAGAATTTTTTCAAAATCAATAATGGTAATAAGCTTGTCACCATACTTTGCAATTCCTGTAGACATACCTTCCTCGCCACCATAGATAGTTTTGTCAGGCTTTTCGATGTCACTCATTGATACGCTGTCAATAGCTTCAACACCATGAACGTGAAATGCTGTTTTAACGTTATTTAATTTGGTAATAATTAGTATGTCTCTTTCTTCATCCGATGAAGGAGGCAAGCCCATGTATGAAGCCAGGTTTATAACTGTCATTGTTTCAGTACGAGGGCGAAAAATTCCTTCCACAAATGGGTTTGAGTTAGGCATTGGCGTAATTGGGTATTGGGTATATTTCATTATTTCGTCTACTTTTGCCACGTTTATCCCAAAATGACCACCTGCAATAACAAACTCCATTAACTGGAGCTTTTGCTCATTTCCTTCAACTGCCTTGTCTGTACGTTTGCTACCAATCATATTTGTACCTCCCTAGTTTTAACTAAACACTATTATACCACGTGTTTATTTTACCACAACTATTAAAAAGTTTGCAAAGCAAACTTTTTTTTACAACATTATAAAAGTAAATTGTCTTAGAAATTTAATTATGATAATATCTTGTGAAGGTGATAACAATGTGTGGATTTTGTGGATTTTCTGGAAACAAAGTAAAATCTGATATGACAATTAATAAAATGATGGAAAAAATCATACACCGTGGTCCTGATTCTGCCGGTGTATTTCTTCATGAAAAAATGAATTTTGGTTTTAGGCGGCTTTCAATAATTGGACTTGAAACCGGAGACCAACCTCTTTATAACGAAACCGGAAATTTGGTTATGGTTTTTAATGGGGAAATTTATAACTACTTAGAGCTTCGTGAAGTACTTGAAAGCAAAGGACATATTTTTAAAACGGAATCTGATGCAGAAACATTACTTCACTTATATGAAGAATATGGGACAAGCATGTTGACACATTTACGTGGCATGTTTGCTTTTGCACTTTTTGATATAGAAAGCAGCAAGCTTTTTTGTGCCCGTGACCCCTTTGGAATTAAACCTTTTTATTACACATGTGTAGATAATGAAATCATTTTTGGTTCAGAAATAAAAAGCTTCTATGGTCACCCAAGTTTCAAACCAGAGGTTAACAAAGAAGCCCTAGCCGGGTATTTATCTTTTCAGTATTCAGTTTTAACTGAAACATTTTTTAAAGGAGTGTTTCGCCTTCCGCCTGGGCATTTTATGATTTGGGAACACAATGAAGTTAGTATAAACCTGTATGCTTCTCATCTATTTACCCCTGTAGATGCTGATTTTGATACTGCTGTAAAACAAGTTGACGCTGTTGTTAGTGAATCAATAAAAAAACACATGATTAGTGATGTAGAAGTTGGCTCATTTCTTTCCGGTGGAGTTGACTCTAGTTATGTAGCAGCAAAATTTGGAGGATCAAAAACTTTTACTGTTGGTTTTGATTATGAAAATTACAGTGAGATTGAATATGCAAAAAATTTGTCTGATGCAATTGGAACAGAGCATATATCAAAAGTTATTTCTACTGATGAGTATTGGGAAAGCTTATCTACAGTTCAGTACCATATGGACGAGCCGCTTGCTGACCCTGCTGCTGTTGCTCTTTATTTCGTGAGCCGTGAAGCTGCAAAACATGTAAAAGTTGTGCTTTCCGGTGAAGGTGCTGATGAACTTTTTGGCGGTTATAATATTTATAAAGAGCCGCTTAGTTTAAAATATTATGCAAAACTTCCTTTGCCTCTTCGTGAATGGATTGCAAGTATTGCAAAACGTTTACCAAAGGGATTAAAAGGACGAGGGTTTTTGATGCGTGGTGCAAAACCGGTTGAAGAGCGTTTTATAGGCGGAGCATTTATTTTTAATGAAGAAGAGAGAGCAGAAATACTAAATTTTGATGTTATTCACAGCCCGGGAGATATTACACGTCCTTTTTATGCTCAAGTTAAGCACGAAGATGATACAACAAAAATGCAATATATAGATACTCACCTATGGATGCCCGGAGATATTTTGCTAAAGGCCGACAAAATGAGTATGGCTCATTCTTTAGAAGTCCGTGTTCCCCTACTCGACCGTGAAGTTTTTAGGGTTGCCTCTTGTTTGCCTCTAAAACACAAGGTAAGCAGAAAAGCTACAAAAATTGCGTTCAGAAAAGCAGCAGAATCTTCTATCCCGGAAACTACTGCAAACCGTCGTAAGCTTGGTTTTCCCGTGCCGATTAGGGTTTGGCTTCGAGAAGGGAAATTTTTTAACATTGTTCAAGAGAAATTTAATTCTAAAGTTTCAGAAGAATATTTTAATACAGAAGCTTTGATAAAATTGTTAAACGAACATTATAGCGGAAAGCACGATAATAGCCGTAAGATATGGACAGTTTATATGTTCCTTTTATGGCATGATGAGTATTTTACTGGAGAATAAGTATGGTATATAAAAGTTATAACGCTGAAACAACAAAAAATATTGGAATTTATTACGGAAAAAAAGCAACCTCCGGAGATATTTTTTGCCTAAGTGGTGACCTTGGTGCCGGCAAAACTGTTTTTACACAGGGTTTTGCTATTGGAATAGGGCATGAAGGACGAGTTACAAGCCCTACTTTTACTCTTATGAATGTTTACGAAGGCGGACGTTTTCCAATATATCATTTTGATTTATACAGGCTTGAGGATGGAACAAATGACCTTGAAAGTATTGGTTATGAAGATTTTTTGTATTCAAATGGTGTTTCACTTGTCGAGTGGCCGGAACGAGCAGAAGATGCTTTTTTTGGAAATATAACCTATATTGAATTTAAACAGTTTGAATCTGACGCTAATTATAGGGAGATTAAAGTAGATGAAAATTCTAGCACTTGATACTTCGGGTAAACAGGCAGTTGCAGCAATTGTTAATGGGTACATAACCCTTGGTGAAATTATAGTAAACTCCAAAACAGGCGAAAACTCATGGACACATTCGGAAACACTAATGCCTATTGTTGATGAGCTTTTTAAACTAACAAGATTAAAACCGAAAGAGCTTGATTATGTTGCTTATACAAATGGACCGGGGTCTTTTACCGGTCTAAGGATTGCCGTTTCTACAGCACTTGGACTTGCTAAGGCGTTAAATATCCCTGCTGTACCAGTTCCTACACTTGACGCATTTGCATACAATACTTTTGAAAGCGGTTTTACAGGAGTTGTCATGCCTATGCTGGATGCCCGTCGAGGACAGGTTTATACAGGTATATATAACGTTGATGGTGTTGCCATAAAAAGGATAACGGATTATCTTGCTTGCAGCATTGATTCAAGTTTGACTACTGTAGTTGAAACATTTGATAGTAAACTATTGGTATTTGGAGACGGAGCAATTGTTAATGAAGAAATGATTAACAAAATAACTCCTCATGCTATTATTTTAAAGACACAAAACCATATTCGTGGGTCTTCAATCGCTTTTTGTGCATTAGAAAAAATTAGAAATGGTGAAGACTTTTCCAAACCTGTTGATATTATTTATGTACGTGAACCACAAGCTGTTAGGGAGCAAAAAAAGTCTTGAATATTATTTTAGC
>Ga0131853_10025373_pt1 | contig 10684 bp, 7 predicted proteins | sample TergutLab28metaG_FD_92764 | JGI IMG/M metagenome (GOLD analysis project Ga0131853, IMG submission 92764) | Labiotermes labralis P1 segment gut microbial communities from Petit-Saut dam, French Guiana - Lab288 P1 (version 2) (version 2) | ecosystem: Host-associated > Arthropoda: Insects >... | reverse complement strand
CTTAGAGAACTATTTGCCATCACCAAGATACTGTCAAAGAGGCAGATACAAAGGAATCGACCAATTAGAGCTACAGACGGTACTCTCCTGATAAATACAGAGGAGCAAATGCAACGCTGGCAGGAACATTTCTCCAAAATCTTGAATTCCGGCGTGGATAACCAAATTGTGGAAAACCGAATAGGGGATAATCAGATAATAGTAGAGGAGGAAGGAAATGAGGAGTATGCGGAAAATCCAAGAATTAACATTAAGGCTCCAACAGTGATAGAAATAAAAAAGGCATTGAAAGAGCTAAAAAGAGGGAAAGCAGCAGGAGTTGATAGCAATTCTTCTGGATATTTCCCCGGCGTCTGGTTGTTGTTAAAAGCCAACGTTTTGGAACCCTGTATCGATTCCATCTTCAACAGGTGATGAAGTATGAATGAGGATTGAGAGAATTGACCCGTATTTATACCTACATAGGGGAAACAGTGGTGGGAGGTCTGACCAATCAGAAGAGGGGGCTAGGTGAGTGTGGTGGGCAGGAAGTGTGAGTGGGGGGAGTATATAGGTCTACTTTTCACTGGTGGTATTCATTCGCCGCTGTCTTTCTTTGAGGAGGTGTATCAGAAGCTTCCATGATCTACTCAATCGAAGGCCGTCCTCTCTGTTCATGTTAAGTGGAAACATAGAACAGCAGGAGTTGATAATATACCGCCAGAAGTATTAAAAGTGGACTTGGACATTACAGCAAATATGCTACACCCCCTATTTGAGAGGATTTGGAAAGAAGGGTAAATGCCCAATGATTGGAAATGTGGTCTATTAATTAAAATACCAAAAAAGGGAGATACTGCAAACTGTGACAACTGGCGGGGTATCACACTTCTATCTATACCAAGCAAAGTCTTTACTAGAATATTGCTTGATAGGATCAAGGAACATGTCAACTATAGACTCCAAAGGGAGCAAGCAGGTTTCCGTCCAAACCGCTCGTGTATTGATCAAATCAATACACTGAGGATAATTATAGAACAATGTGTAGAATGGTCATCTCGACTATATGCAGTATTTATTGATTTTGAAAAAGCATTCGATTTGGTCAACAGGGAGGCTATGTGGAAAGAAGTGAAGAACCACAGAATGCCGAAACAAATTGTAGATCTTATTAAAGCGACATATCAAGGGTATATCTGTTGAGTGGTACACGAGGGGTGTGTGTCAGAGCCATTTCCTGTGAGGACTGGAGTGAGACAAGGGTGTATTCTCTACCCTCTTATGTTTTTGATAATGATTGATGCAGTAATGTGTAATGTAAATCGAGACAGACGAAGAGGTATTAGATGGGGTCTAGTTGACAGGCTAGAAGATCTGGACTTTGCTGATGATGTGTCCTTGCTGTCTGAAGCATATAGAGAGATGAAAGCAAAACTTGGAGACCTGACACAAGAAGCGAGAAGGGCAGGATTGGCAATTAACATGAAGTAGACTAAAGTCTTAAGAATAAACACGAACAAAAAAGAACTGTTTATGCTCGGGGATGAAAGTATTGAGGATGTGGAAAGTTTTGTATATCTGGGTAGTAAGGTCACCAAAGATGGAGGGACCACGCAGGACGTGGCCCAAAGAATCCAAAAAGCGAATGGTGCCTTTATACAACTCTACCCAGTATGGAGAAATAATAAGATATCGACTAGGACCAAACTTCGCATCTTCCGTAGCAATGTAAAGGCAGTGTTGCTATATGGTTCTGAGACATGCAAAGTGACAAAAATTACAACTTCAAAGTTACAAGTGTTCGTCAATCACTGCCTAAGAAGAATTCTGAATATCCACTGGCCAGAAGTGATCTCAAATGAGGAACTATGGAGAAGAGCTGAAGAGATTGAGATATCAACACAGATCAAGAGACAGAAATGGAATTGGATAGGGCATACATTGAGGAAAGGAGAGGATACTATTGAAAGAGAGGTTATGGAGTGGAACCCACAGGGACAACGGAAAAGAGGGAGACCTAAACAGACGTGGAGGAGATCAGTCCACAACGAGGCACTAAGAGAAGGAAAGAGTTGGAATGAAGTTAAACAGTTGGCTAGAAACAGGATTAGATGGCGACTTTTTTTGATGCCCTACGTCCGTAAAGGGATAACAGGATATGATGATGAATTTCCCTTCCCAGGTAAAGCAGCTGGGGCACACAGTTGACCTCTCACTCTCATCTAGTTTCACCGTTAAGAATGGGTGGAACTATACCTCTGCTTCCCTACTTACCTTTATGGCATGAACAGGGACTACTTTATTTTAGTTTTATAATAGTCTCGGTGTTTTGATCCTTAGAGCATTTTTACAGGCATTTGATGTAGCATTACCTGTTGAGATTTACAACGGGTTTAACTTGATATGTAGCTTATGATTTTTCAATAAAGGACCTTAAAACCCTCTTCAGAAACTTGGTTCAGAGTTATATTCAGTATTGGCCATTTGTATCACTAATATTACATACAGATCCAAGATTATGCAGTGATAAAACCATTCCAAATCTTATTTGTTCCAGCACTGTCCACAACAGAATATATACAACTATACATATGTAAGTTTGAGTGCAGATATCATGTGTCCCACTCATGTGATGCAGAGCATAACATTTTCAAACTGATACAAACTTGACAGGTCATGGATCCATATTACCCACATCAGGGAGCAGAATTTCCTCTGTCTTTTTCCAGTGCATGTGTGAACATGTTTATATTGTTTTGGTATATTTCTGACCAGGCTTATAAATCTTGGAGCAGGTTCCCCAAACTCTGTTCCTTATTAACCTGGAGTTCTTTGCAGTATAAGTTGGGGTTTCATGAGAAAATTTCAGTGATAGCCAAATTCACTCGTGTTCACAGTTGTGGTCATTTATGTGACTGCAGCTTGTTCCATACTTAACTGTACGTATTGCACAACCCACTTCCTATAAAGAAAGTTTTAGCTGGGCATCTTGTTGCACCTGAAGATGCATATTCTGGGCATGTGTCTATATATTGTGTTATATCACCTTTGTAAGTTTCAGGTCTCAAACCATTAACTGCAGCTGTACATCTTCCTTTTTGATGCCTTCATGCACAGACTGATGATGGCTACTTTAGCTAGACAAAACATGTAGCTCTTCCTAACCTTTAGGATTGTATCTGTTTATATGGAATATAATTAGGCCAACTTATGCTTGTAACACTGTAAATAAAATGGGGATGAGACATCATAAGATTATCAGTTTTTATTCATCACCTAAGAGAGTTCTTTTTCTGTTTGTTTTTGTAATTCACGTCCACTACCATCAGTGAAATTGTGACATATTTATTACAGTGATAATGGCTGTGACAAGGAAGTACTTACATCTTATTAGGTGCATTCACAATATTGTGAAAAGTGACTAATAGCTTCATGTCTGTCCGTCCATTTGCATGGAAGAAGTTGGCTCCCAACAGATGGAATTTCATGAAATTTGATATTTGAGGATTTTTAAAAAATTCAAGTTTCATTAAAATCGGGCATGAATAAATGGTGCTTTACATGAAGACCAACTTACATTTTTTGTCATATCTCACCCATTTATTCTTAGAGTGAGAAATGTTTCAGGCAATAGTTGTAGAAAAAATCAAAACATATTTTGTGTTCAGTAACTTTTTTTCAAAAATCGTGCCATTTATGAGATAATGTGGAAAAATAATGTAGAGCAAGGCAGGCCACTGATTCCAATATGGTGCATGTGCATTGCATGCTGGATACCTAAGGCTACAAATACACACACTCAGGTTACGTAATACTCATTGCTTTTCCACTGCAACAATGGTTGCACAAATGTGCCTCAATGTTTCGTTATACATACACTGCCTGTCTTGTTGCTTGTTTTATTTGACGGTGCAAAAGAAACTGTAACATTCCAGTGTAGCATTAAATACAGTGCTGGTACAGAATATAATGCTGGACTTGTAATTCAGTTTTACCCAAATGAAACATCCATCCTTGGTCATTTGTATTTTTACATTCTTTATTTCATGTTTTCACAGTGGTGTATATTCATAATGTGGTCTGGTCTGGGACACCAAGCCATCTGGCTGATGGTTGTTAATGCTTCAGGGAAAATATTCTCTCAATCTTAAGTAGCCCTTCTGGAAACGTGGTATGTTCCTCCAGAACAATACTCACCCACCAGATTATGTGGTGTCATAATGCAGGACACATATTCAGTACTTTTTGAGTGGAAGGTGAGATGAAGTGGGTGGGACTGGTGAGAAATAGTAGTTTTGAAGTATGGTGTCCCACTGTGTTTGATAATCAGTGTAAATCAAGAAGAACAAGATTTCTTTTAGCTATTAATACAAATTTAATTCTGTATATACCACAGTTTCTGACAACATTTTATGCCTGTCACTGTTGGCCATCTTTAAGTGAATTATTTATTAATAATAAGTAGAACTGAGATGTCATTTTTCACTGCAGTATTCTACATGAACATGCTGCTGCAATGAACAAAAAGGGTGCCAAAATTATACAAACACATATTAGAGAAACATCCTACCATTCTATTAAACTACATTTAAATGAGGTGTTTAAAGTGTATATAGGCATGAACTAGAGATGAAGTTATCCCAAAAACCATGGAAGTAAAAAATAACCAAAATACCAGACTGGCCAAGAAGAAAGGCAGTTGTGGAATTTCAATTGTGCATTGGGCATGCTTATTTGGATACACATCTTCACCACAATGGAATCCGCCCCAACCCCTACTGCATGCTATGCAGCCTCCGCGAACCCATGCACAGAAACCATTCAGGACAATGTACCACACTGTTTAAGAAGATAAAGTGTGACACTGGGAGGCTTGAACAAAGATGATGGAAAACTGACTTTGCTTCTTTTTTATTACTATTTTTGTGACTACTTCTTACTGTTAGGACTTTCACGTTTAACTGAATGTTGTTTATAGTACTTATAGTGTTTATAGTGTAATTTTAATATTTTATTCTTATTGGTCGCATAGGGCAATGATAAATAATCAATGTACCTGCCACTATGAAAATAAACATGTGAGATTGTTTTGACTATTAACATTTTGGGTTCTTCATTGACTTTAAAAGAATTGTTATGGTGCATATTCTGGTCTCTGTTGGAATTAGATTTAATTAACAACAATTTGTTTAAAGTACTCTCTGTGTGTTGAACTTGTAAAACCAAATTAAAGTGTGCAAGTGCAACACATGAATTGAAATAACCTTAATCCTGTAAAGTAAATGAACATTCTCTGTATCATACTGGAGTGTAAATGGAATGGTATCTCCATTTCTCAGGTAACACAAAATGTTACTTTATTTCATATCACAGTTGAAATTCCGTACATGTTATTCATAAGTTTTAGACCATAAGATGTCCAACACAAAGGAGTTGGAACACATCAAAAGACCTAGAGTATGTACAGGACTAGCCAATCCCAGTGGACATGCGGCCAAAGGCGCTGGAATGTGGCCCCTCGTTTGATGGGTTTGCGGGTTCGAATCCAGCTGAGGACATGGACTTTTTCTCCTTGAATTATACTCTGAACTATTTGCGATGGGCTGATCCTTCCTCCGTGCAGTCCTACTGAGTGCTTATGTCATTCAATGTGATCAGATGTAACAATAACCCTATATATATATATATATATATATATGATTAGTAGGTAGTAGTCAGACCAAAAAATGTGTCGTGTCCTTCTCTTATGTGTAGCGGTCCTGGTGACTGATGAGAACACAGTTTCGCAGCGTCCCATGTGTCGTCCCGCCAATGGACGGTTGCACATTAGGGCGCATTTCCATGGATTAGCATTAACTTATCTTGCAACACAGGACCCATGTTTCAGTTCCTCCCTCTTCTTTTGCAGTCAGTACTTTACTTATACCAGTGTACTTTCATATGTATGTTGTCTGTGATGTTGGTCTTTACAACTTGCAACAGTGGCCTGTTTATACTCCTGCACAGTGCATGCAATGTTCATACTGGCAGCACGATTTTTGAGGCCATCATTCTTCTGGGACGGTACGCGGCGTAGATTAGTGAAGTGGCACTACTCATATGGTTTAACTTTTGACCAGTGTATTTCATTGCTCTGCCTATAGTATTACGTTATTATACACGGCCACAATGTGCTATGCAAGCTCTGTGTTTCCAATCACAGATTATCTAGTATATTTCCAATTGTAGCATTGATAATACGACACTCCCTTAAGTCCATGGCATGGATTGTCCATGGTAAGCATATGGAGATAATCCGTGACAGCGCGAGAGAGTGGGAAAATCGCGCGAGTTCATATTCGTAACTCTGATCCATGATATTCGTGGACGCGGATCCGTTCGAGAGGGATGGGGCTCGTCAGTGGTTGAGTTAAGGATTGTGGATGTCAATGATAAATCATAAATGTCTGTGTGAATTTTATAATGTCGCAATTCGTCAGTGGTTGTGTTATTGGTAGTTTGTAATAATGTGCTGCACTGCAATGTTATGAACAGCTTGCAACGAATTTTAGAAAATCTGGCTATAGGACTTATAGGTGGTGTGCACGTGATAGGTACGAAGGTTTCTTTGACTACACCAAAGCACCTTACGATTTCTTTGATTTTTTTTTTTTTTTTTGTGGTTATAGGTTGAGATTTGAAAACCTTGCATGTGTAGTTTTGGTGCTATGGTGAATTCATTCCCATGCACACACACGATAGCCGTTTGTTCCTGATGTTTTTCGACACAGTTCCACATTTTGGATGGACGGATGGTTTGATTGGCTCAGAAAATTTGATGCATCTTATACGTCACATCTTCAATTCGGAGGTTTGAACGTAACAGTGGTCTCGAAACGTATGAAGTACATTTCCGCTCGTATGCTTATTTTGCAATATTCATGTGCATTACTTTATCGGAATCATTGTACACAGTTAATCATTTGGAAAACTGTCGTGAATTACGTGCATGTTCAGGCCCATAGTCACAAAACTGCCGAATTTGCATCTCTTGGTCCTCTGCACGTAGGTTATGTTGTTTTTATAGCGTCTGGAAAGTCTTTATATTATTTTGTATTTAAGACTACGTGCCACTTTCAAAATGAATTTCACAAAAAACTGCCGTATTTTGTATCGTGGTGTGGGTTCCAAAATAATGTATAGTAAGAGTTGTCTACCCATTCCATAAAATTCAGTTCAGGATGCCAAACATACCGCGTTTTTCAAAGGCATAAACATATTTCTAACGTGCCTACGGAGTTAATGACTTCTTTGTGGCAGAAAACAAGTGTAACAGTAGGACATCAATCAACCGGCCACAGACAGAAAGGAGTAGGAGAGGATGAGAAAGGTATGTAGATTTAGTGAATATAGTGTCTGGACTGAGAATGGGAAAGGTAGGCAACAGATATATATAGAAAAATCAGTAAGTGAATGAGTATCAGAGTTGAAATGATTTTTTTTTTAATTTTTTGTATCTGTGATAATTTTTTATCTAAGTTATCTCATTTTAGTAAATTAATAAACTGCTCTGCTGTTTTCATAGCACTGGAGATTAAAAATTTGGTCTTATATCCCACCATGCCACCTAAATGTTCTTGAGTGTCCCGGTTGTTAGGTTCTTGAAAAATGGATTTCTAGTTTAAAACTGAATCCTGTGAAGCATAATTGATCTAAATAATATTTACAATTTGACTTCCTATCCCACAGAAAACATGCCACACAAAGATAACCTGTCCGTTGAAACTGTATGCAGAAATATTTTTTTATTCCAAGAGTTATAGAAACAATCAGACATTCATTTTTTGTATGTTAAAGTTTATGGTGCATATAGTTCAATCATTGCTTTACAGTGTCCATCTAAAATGAAGTTATTCAACTCAACCTGTCACAGGACCGAAGTTTTGTGCAGAAGTTTAAAATGGTGTAAATAATATCTTCCCTGCCCACACTATGAAGGCTTCTAGGGGGAATAGAGATACATCTCCACTCATTCTTGACTTTGGTGTGTGATGGGAGTGAGGTACATTATGTCGAATTTGCTTTACCATTTGGGAAAGAACCCCTGGCACCTGTTGAATAGGAGGCTACCTGGGTCCCAGACCCATTCTGGGCATTTCTGAGAAGAGGAGAATGTCTTGCCCCTCCCAGGAGTCGAATCCCAAATTGTGCAGCCTGCAGCCTGGTCATTGTAAATACATTACCCTGGCTTCTCTTTATATACATACATACATATATATATATATATATAAAACTCTTGGTTTCAAATCGGCTGGTCCTTTAAGTAATGAATACATCACAACATTGTACAAGCTCTGGATGCACACATACCTGTCATGATATTGTAAAGGTGTAGAGTAGCAGATCGGGTCTGTGACGGTCCTCCCAAGCCACCATTTATAATTAGCATCATAACTATGAATATTACTGTCTTCTGAAATGTGATGCCTTGTAATCCTTGTATTTGAATTCTGCTGACCCAGTAATTATTCTGAGTAAACATGTAAAAGTTAGCCATTAGCTTAGGGTATTCACAGCCAAGCCATCCCGGTCAAGACTATGTCTGCTTTTGTGTGGCTTTGTGATCAGATGAGCCCAGCATTTTGAAATAGTAAGGCATTTTGGTTTTTGTTTGCACGTTAGAGAGCCAGATTTTTAGCCACCTTTGACAGGCTGTGACTGCAGCCATCTGTTCCAGGTTGCCATAAATACTAAAAAAGCAGTATGAGTGGGACAAGCAGCCCAGAAGAGTCAGAAGAGGCTATTAGCCAGTACCTTCAAGGTTAGTGTTAATATGAAAGTAATGTTTTAGTGACATTCATTTATAAGATTTTAAGCTTTCATGGCAAGTATATTTGTCAAAATGCCGTTGGATAATCAGTCACCTCAAAATTCGGTTAAAAATGAGTGTTTTGCAGCAGAGCACTTCTCTAGCACATTGTTGTTTGTGCAGCTATAACGTGGCTGATTGCCCAAGATTATTTTAGTGGATGTTGTTATAGCTTTGTCATAGTACTGTCAGGTATTAGGCCATGTGGTCTGTTATGGTTATGTGTTTTCTCTTCAGTGTTTTTCCAAAACTTCTCTTCCATGTCGATATGTGTGCTATAATATGTTTTGGCATGCTGTTGTCTCCCCCTTTGTTACAGAATGGTTTTTATTTACCTCAAAACTGAACTGTTCAAAATGTGATAGATAAGGTTTAGATTTTATTTAGAGCATATGTTATGAGGAATATTTTAGAAGTTTCCCTTCTGTGATAAGTTAATGGTATTGATAAAATTAATTACTAGAAATTATACATCAGAACATGAAGATTGATGTTTTCAGGAATGTTAAGGTGCCTCATCTGGTAAATTGTTACTGGTATTTTATAATGTCAGGTCTTTTTACCACTCGATATAGCATAGCATCCAAGAAGACTGAACACTTCATTAACACCGCTGTGAGAACCCCAGATCTCACACATTACAACATACTTGCATCTGCCTCCTTCTCAATAAATCCATTGTGTAGTTTGATGCACTTACACTGTTCCTGTCATTCAGGCAGAATAGTTACCTGTAGCAGTGTATTATCATTGTTGAGACAGTGTAATGATCCCATGACAGCCTTGTTAATAGCATCTGCAGACTGAAACTAGCAACCCCCAAAGTGTCATCTTCAAAGTATATTTCAGATCATGGAATTTGTTACAATAAAATTTTCTCCCTTCCTAAATTAATTTATGTCCAGTGAGTCCTGTAATCGTGGAACAAAGTTTGATAAATTGAGCTGATATTACTGGCATGATTGAATCTCAGAATATTAAATTTAGCTATAAATTCACCTTGCATTAGCTTACATTGCTACTGTCATGTATACCTGTGGTTAAAATTTCTCAGCCTCAAGACTTGTCTTGGCATTAAGAAATTTCTATTGTTCGCTTGGTCTTGGCCAAATATAGAATGCCATAATCCAGCTGTTTACTAGCTCAAGACATGAAGAAACATGCTTTGTTGTTATCTTAATATTAACTGTTGTTTTGGTTTGTAATGTTTGTCTCTGTATCAGGTTAATTTAACAGTGAATTAGTAAGTGATTGTGATGGTATATGGTTATTTATTGTAAGTATTACTGTTGTAATAAAATTATGTCATTACGTACACATTTTTGTTTTCTTGAAGGGTTCTAGTCAAAATTGTACAGTAAGAGCAAAATCAGTTTTAATCAAATTCTAGCTAGTGCTATTATTTGCTTCAAAGTTAAGAAGGTTCCTGTCTTCTGGGATATCACCTTTGATGTTTGACATGATGTTGTGTTATCTGTATTAACGAAGTGCCCAACCCAATTTTTTTTAGTAAATCTCATTCACATTAACTCTAGTGCCATATACTTATGCAGTCATCATCAGGCTAATCTATTAAAATACAAAATGGCTTAATTGTTTAAATGCAAACTATCATGTGTCAATTGCCTGGGAGTGAGACCTTCATTACTTACAATAACGTTTACTTTTTTGTTCATTTTGTTTGTTAGGTGCTTCATCCCTGTTGTGTTGTAGTAACAAAAAGAAACCAATAATTGTCAAACACAACTGTGTGTATTTTATATTGTGTTATTATTTGCCTGTTGTTTTGTATGGGTGTGAAGCTTGGTCGCTGACATTGCGGGAGGAAAGGAAGCTGAGGGTGTTTGAGAACATGGT
>Ga0131853_10025372_pt1 | contig 10684 bp, 8 predicted proteins | sample TergutLab28metaG_FD_92764 | JGI IMG/M metagenome (GOLD analysis project Ga0131853, IMG submission 92764) | Labiotermes labralis P1 segment gut microbial communities from Petit-Saut dam, French Guiana - Lab288 P1 (version 2) (version 2) | ecosystem: Host-associated > Arthropoda: Insects >... | reverse complement strand
GACGGAAAATCATGAAAAACCATTCATCGAAGTCGATACCGGGCGGCGGTTGGCGCGAGCGGCGTCTTGCGGTTCCGCTCGCGGTTGCGGCGCTCGCTGCGTTCACCTTCGCCAGCGCGACGGCCTTTGCCCAGGAAAGCACGAACGCACAACAGCAAAGCGCGTCTCCGGATGCCGCGACGCCGACTGAGGGCGGCGGCGCATCGGATAACGCCGCCGCGGAGGTCGGAAAGCTGTCCGCCGATCAGCAGGTGCGTTGGCTGGCCCATGCGCAGAAAACAGGCGCGCTCGAACAGATGAGCGACGCACAACTCGTCGCGGTGTTCCAGGCGCTCGATCCGGTCGTGGTGCCGACGCTCGTCAAACTCGGGCCGTCCGGCTATCCCTCGTATGAATTCGTGCTCTCGCGCTGGGAACGCCTGAACGGCAAATGGCCCAGCAAGCCGGCGCATATGCTCGTGAAGCTCGACCACGATCCGTTGCGTATCTACGCGAAGTGGCTGCCCGATGGCGACCATTCGGGCGAAGAAGTGATCTACGACGCCTCGAAGCGCACCGATGAAATGTACGGCCACCTCGGCGGCATCCTCAGCGTAATGCCGATGTGGACGGCCCTCGACGGCACACTCGCGCGCTCGCAGTCGAATCACAAGATCACGGACCTCGGCACGGAATTCATCGTGGACCAGTTCCTGAAGGACGCGAAGAAATACGTCGAGGTCGGTGCGTCAGGCAAGCCCGAGCAAGTGGAAGTGAAGACCTACGATGGCGTGCGCGTCGTGGCGCTCACGTATGTCTCGCCGAGCGGCAAGCCTCAGTACTACGCGAAGAAGCAGACGCTCGGACTCGATCTGCGCCACCCGTATTTCCGGACCGTGGAAGCGTACGGTGACGATGGTCAGCGGTTCGAAAAGATCGTGTTCGATAGCATCAAGCCCGAAACTTTCGACGCCGACACATTCGATCCGAAGAATCCCGCGTATAAGTTCTGACGTTTATTGGCGGCGGGCCAGATTGGACAGAAGGGCCAAAGGTGAGGTTTTTCGGGAGATTGATCTCCTGGAATTCCTCACCATTGCTATCAATACCGGAACCGCAACTGAAACCCGAGCGTGAACGGCAAGTCATCCGAAGGAATCGGCGGAATCACGATGATATTCGCGCCCACACGCTTGTACTCCATCATCACGACCGGCGCCACGACGGGCCCGATGGTGTGATTGCGTCCGAGCCCCCAGTTGCCGTAGTTGTAGCCCGAAATGACGCCCCCCATCGCAGCGAGCCGCACGAAGTGCCAGTGCAGGAACTCCGGTGCCCAGACCGCGCCGCCATAGTAGGAAGGACGCCGCAGCGAATTGCGAAAACCGCCCGCAGTCACCGCCCAGGTCTGGCCCGGCCAGCATTCGACGCCGAGCCCCGGATTGAACTGCTCGAAGTCCTTGTCGGGATGGATATGGTAAGAGCCGGCCATCGCATCGATCCACAGGCCGCCGCTGCACCAGTCAGCGGCGCGCGCGCCGGTTGTCGCGCCCAACGCCAGCACGCCGGCTGCCGCACATGTGATTGTTCTTCTCAAAGCCGCACCGCCGTGCTTGCGCCAGAAACGCATGGGTCGTGGTCCTTTATCGCCGATTGATATCGGCCTGCGGGTTCTTGTTCACCCGCACTGTACCGCAACCTGATGCGCGCGCAATTAGTGGATCCGCTCGATTGGCGCCGCGTGAAGCGCGGCTACAGACCCAGCTCGCCAAGACCCGGATGATCCTCGGGACGGCGGCCCGAAGGCCAATGAAAAAGACGATCCTGCTCGCGGATCGGCAGGTCGTTGATCGATGCGAAGCGGCGCGCCATCAAGCCGTTCTCGTCGAATTCCCAGTTCTCGTTGCCGTAGGCGCGAAACCAGTTACCCGAATCGTCGTGATACTCGTATGCAAAGCGCACCGCGATGCGATTTTCCGCGCAGGCCCACAACTCCTTGATGAGCCGATAATCGAGTTCGCACGCCCACTTGCGCGTGAGAAACGCGACGATCGCGTCGCGGCCCGTCACGAATTCGGCGCGGTTGCGCCACACGCTTTGCGGCGTGTAAGCGAGCGAAACGCGCTGCGGATCGCGCGAATTCCACGCGTCCTCGGCGGCACGCACCTTCTGGATGGCGGTTTGCGGCGTGAAGGGCGGCAGCGGCGGGCGAGCTTCGACGGCGTTGTTCATGGCATTGCTCTCACTGTTGCATTCAGGGGCGTTCAGAGGGTCTTGCCGGTCCAGTCGAGAATAACCTTGCCGCTCTGCCCCGAAAGCATCGCAGCGAAGCCCTTCTCGAAGTCGTCCACGCCGAAGCGGTGCGTGATGACCGGCGTGAGATCCAGTCCGCTCTGCAGCATGGCCACCATCTTGTACCACGTCTCGAACATCTCGCGCCCGTAAATCCCCTTGATTTCCAGACCTTTAAAAATAACCTGCGTCCAGTCGATCGCGGTCTGCGCAGGCGGGATGCCGAGCAACGCCACCTTGCCGCCGTGATTCATCGCTTCGAGCAGCGCGGTAAACGCGCTCGGCACACCCGACATTTCGAGCCCCACGTCGAAGCCCTCGGTCATGTGCAGATCGCTCATCACATCGCGCAGCGATTCGCGCGAGACATTCACGGCACGCGTCGCGCCCATCTTGCGCGCGAGATCGAGCCGGTAGTCGTTGACGTCGGTGATGACGACATTGCGCGCGCCCACATGCTTCGCAATCGCCACGGCCATGACGCCGATCGGCCCCGCGCCCGTGATGAGCACGTCCTCGCCGACGAGGTTGAACGAGAGCGCCGTGTGCGTCGCGTTGCCGAACGGATCGAAGATCGCGGCGAGATCGTCGGAGATGCCCGGAGGGATCTTGAACGCGTTGAAGGCCGGAATCACGAGGTATTCGGCGAACGCGCCTTCGCGGTTCACGCCGACGCCCACGGTATTGCGACACAGATGACGGCGGCCCGCGCGGCAGTTGCGACAGAACCCGCAGGTAATGTGGCCTTCACCGGACACGCGGTCGCCGATGTTGAAGCCGCGCACTTCCACGCCCATTTCGACGATCTCGCCGACATACTCGTGACCCACATGCATCGGTACGGGAATGGTCTTCTGGGCCCAGTCGTCCCACTTCCAGATATGGACGTCGGTCCCGCAGATCGCCGTACGGTGAATCCGGATCATCACGTCGTTGTGGCCGACTTCGGGCTTCGGGACGTCGGTCATCACGAGACCGGGTCCGCGTTCGAGTTTGGCGAGTGCTTTCATTGTGTTATGGATACCTGATTAAATGACACCGAGCTTGCGCCCCACTTCGGCAAACGCGGCCACTGCACGATCGATCTGTTCGGGCGTGTGTGCGGCGCTCATCTGCGTGCGAATGCGCGCACGGCCTTTGGGCACCACCGGGTAAGAAAAGCCGATCACATAGACACCTTCGTGCAGCAGCGCATCGGCCATCTGCGTGGCGACCTGCGCGTCGCCGAGCATCACGGGAATGATCGGATGCTCGCCCGGCACCAGCGTGAAGCCGAGCGCGCTCATTTCGCGGCGAAAGTGCGCGCCGTTCTCGCGCACGCGTGCGCGCAACTGGGCGCCCTCGTCGCTTTCGATCAGTTCCAGCACCTTGAGCGAGGCCGCGGCGATGGCGGGTGTGAGCGTGTTCGAAAAGAGGTACGGGCGCGAGCGCTGACGCAGCAGTTCGACCACTTCCTTTTTCGCCGCGATATAGCCGCCCGACGCGCCGCCCAGCGCCTTGCCGAGCGTGCCGGTCACGATGTCCACGCGCTGCGCGACGCCGCAGTGCTCGGGCGTGCCGCGGCCATGCTCGCCGATGAAGCCCACCGCGTGCGAATCGTCGACCATCACGAGCGCGTCGTAGCGATCGGCAAGTTCGCAGATGCCCTTAAGGTCGGCGATGATGCCGTCCATCGAAAACACGCCGTCGGTTGCGATGAGCTTGTAGCGCGCGCCCGCTGCGTCGGCTTCGCGCAGTTTCGCTTCGAGATCGGCAAGATCGTTGTTGCGGTAGCGATAGCGGCGTGCCTTCGAAAGACGCACGCCGTCGATGATGCTCGCGTGATTCAGTTCGTCGCTGATGATCGCGTCTTCGTCGCCGAGCAGCGTTTCGAAGAGTCCGCCATTGGCGTCGAAACAGCTCGAATACAATATGCAGTCCTCTGTTCCTAGAAACTGCGCGAGTGCGCTTTCCAATGCTTTGTGCACCGTCTGCGTACCGCAGATGAAGCGCACCGACGCCATGCCGAACCCGTCGCGATCGAGCCCCGTCTTCGCGGCCTCGATGAGACGCGCATCGTCGGCGAGACCCAGATAGTTGTTGGCGCAGAAATTCAGCACCGGGCTGCCGTTGGCGAGCGTGATCGCCGACGACTGTGGCGTCGCGATCACGCGCTCGCTCTTGTAAAAACCGTCGGCCCGAATCTGGTCGAGTGTCGCGCGCAGATGCGCGAGATAGGGCGTTTGCATGCGTCGTGCTCCTGGCTGGGCGGCCTTCGGCCTGCTATAGTTGCCGTCAGCCTTACCGGAAATATTCGATTTTCCGAACCTAAGTTCGATATACCGAACACACTCTAGACGATGGGGCCGCAAATGACAAGCCCGCGCAAACCGCGCAGCCCGCGCGCCGCGACACCTCACGAGGCACCGGCGGCCGCTTCATCGGCCGCTTCATCGGCGACTTCACCGGCCGTTTCGGCCGTTGCACCGCCGCGTGTCGGCGAGCAGATCCAGCGGCTGCGCAACGAGCGCAGGATGACGCTCGACGATCTGTCCCGTGCGGCGGGCGTATCGAAATCCATGCTATCGGAAATCGAGCGCGACAAGGCGAATCCGACCATCGCCGTCGCGTGGCGGCTCACGAACGCGCTGGGCGTGAAACTCGATTCGCTGTTTGCGGCGCCAAAGCCGCCCGACGCGATCGCCGTGGCGGGTCCGCACGACATTCCGACGCTGCTCGGCCACGACGCCGGTTATCAGTTGCGCGTCTGGGGGCCGATCGATCTGGCCGGACATTTCGAATGGTATGAACTGACGCTGAAACCGGGCGGCGCCCTCGTCTCGAACGCACATGAACCGGGCACGCGCGAACACCTGACGGTGCTGCAGGGGACCCTCGACATCGACGCGGCAGGCATGACACAACGCGTGAAGACCGCCGATACCGCGCGCTACGTCGCCGACCAGCCGCACGCGATCCGCAACGCCGGCAAAGGCGAAGCGCGGGCGCTGCTTGTCGTGGTCCACGGCTGAGCACGAGCCTGCACCATGGCGGCCCGAAAACCTGTATATTCATACAGTATCGATGACGGCCGGAGCCCCTATGCAGACCCCCACCGAGCAGGAACTGGCCGCGCTACGCTTTCAGACGGCGGCGCGGGACCTCGAACACATCGTGCGCAGCATCGCGCATCGCTACATCGCCCAGCAGGTGCCGCTGACGTGGCGCCTGCTGCATGCGATCGAGGCCGAAGCGCTCGCCGATCTCGGCTTTGCGAGCCGCTACGATGCCACCATGCTCGGCATCTTCCAGCGCCCCGGCGAATTCGCGTATCCGGAGACCGACGATCTGGTGGATTTCGGCAACTCGAATGCGTTGCCGCCGGTGTTCGCATTTGCCGTCGCCGCCTGGGCACAGCAGATATCGGCATCGCAGCGCAACGGATAACGCAACTAACGGATTGAGAGCGATGGCGTCCTCCCCAACCTCACGCGACCTTTTCGACCAGCAGCGCACCGACTGGCAGCAGGATCCGGCGGGCGCCTTCGACGCATGGCTGGCTTCCCAGCAATTTCGCCGATCGTCGGCCGACGTCTATCGCGTTCAGTGGGGCCGCTTTCTCGAATGGATGGAACTGCGGCACAAAACGATCGCCTCGGTGGATACCGGAACGATCGCGGAATTCGTCGCCGGGCTCGATATCAAGAAGCCGCAACGTCTGCGCTATCTGCGCCTGATCGAGCGCGTGCTCGACCACGTGCGGCAAATCGAGCTCGCTTCGACCAACCCTGCGCGCTTCATCGCGCAGGACGGGGAAGCGGCCTGGCGCAACGCGCGCGAAAACGAACCGACGGGGTTTCTCGACGCGGCCGAGCGAACGGCGATCCTCGCGCGGCTTTTCGCACCGCTCGCCGAGCATTCGGCGGCGAAGCGCTGGCGCGAGTGTCGCGATCGCGCGCTGGTTGCCGTGTTTCTCGGGGGTGGACTGAAGACGGGCGATGCGATCGCCTTGACGCTTGACGCCATACAGCCCGGCTCGGAATGGCTGACGGTCGAAGCCGACAATCCGATGTTCACGCGTGTCACGCGCCTCGCCCCGTTTGCCGTTGAGGTTCTGGGCGCTTGGCTGGAGGCGCGGCGCGAGGCCGAACTGCCTGGGCGGCTCATGTTCCCGGGCTCGCCCTCCGGACGGCCGATGCACAAGGCGACCATCCTGCGCGCGGTCGATGCCATCGTCGAGGCCGCGGGTATCGCCGAAACGCGTGCGCAGCGGGCCAGTCCGCAAACGCTGCGCAACACCTACGCTGCCGATCTCTATGAACAGGGCGTGGAGACGGAGCAGGTCGGGCAGTGGCTCGGATTCATGCAGCCGATTTCGGCCGGGCGGCTGCACCACGCGTGGGAAATCTGGAAAGAGCGTGGGACATCGGCAGGTGCGCCACGCCTTGTGTGAGCGCTAATGCGAGCGTTAATGCGAGCGCGTATGTGAACAATCCGCCGGCGCGATCCGCACCGCACCGGCTCCCGTAAAAACTCACCTCGCGTCCGGCCGGCCGGTCCTGTAAACGCTCACCGTCGAACCTGCCTCAGCTTGCCCGCTCGGTAGTGTTCGTGCCCAAGAACCGGTTAACCACCTCAAAACGCGAGTTCCCCACGCCAGACGTGTGCTCGCATTCCGGACAAGACAGTTCGTACCGGTGATCAACCTGCGAAAGCTCGGGCTCACCCTCCTGGCATTGCGGACAATGCGCAGGCACAGTCACGTGACCGTCCATTACGGTGCCCAGGCGCGCAAACTCTTCCTCACCGAGACGACCAGTACGGGCGAGTTCGCAGAGCACTTCCGCCACAGACGCATCGACGCCCTGCTGACCTTGCAATGCCGCGACCTCGCGCGTGAGGGCATCGGCTTCATCGGAACGCTCGCGCAGCAACGCATCGAGCCGGTCCGCACGGCCCTTGGCGGTTGCGATCTGCTGGATAAAGTCGAACTCTTTCTTGCTGGCCTCGCGTTGGGTAGCCTGCCACGTCGATGACATCGTACGCAGGGAGTCCAGCTCGACGAGCATCGGCTTCACGCGCCGCTCCGCTTCCGCGAGCGCGTCCTTGATCTGCTGGGCGTAATGTTCGGTACTCGAGCGCAGGTCTTCGTGGAGCGCGTCGATGCGCTCGCGCAATGCGGCATTGGTGGCCTGCTCGGCCTCGAGCCGCTTCGATCCCTCGTCTTTCTCCGCTTGCAGACGCCGTATTGACGCCTGCAGGCTGTCCTGGTGGACCGCACCCTGCGCCGACGCCGCCGCGAGCTGGCTTTCCAGTTCGCGCACGCGCGTCCAGGCCGCTTCGATCCGGACTTCACTGCGTTGCAGCAGTTCGTCCGCGGCGGCACGGCGCGCTTCGGCTTCGCGGACGGCTTGGTCGACCTGACTCCGGCTGCCTTCGATATCGGCACGCTCGGCTTCGAGCGCTTCGCGAGCGAGCGTTTGCGCTTCGAGAAACAGCGCACCGAGCAATTCGCCGGCACGTTCTTCCAGTGCCGGCGGGATGGCGCCTGCACCGACGCGCACTTTGGACGCTGTACGGATGCGTTGCCAGAAAAGTTCGATATCTTTCGGGATGTCGCTGGCGCTGCCGGTTTGCGTCAGTTCGCGAACGGCGGCCATGGAAGGCCGGATTCCGTAATCGAAAAACAGCCGCTTGCAGGCATGCAGCGACAGTTCTTGTCGTCGCGCGCCGTCTTTGCGCAACGTTTCGAGCTCGTCGCGCAATTTCTGACGTTCTTCGTCTTGCATCATGATTGTCTCGACACTGGACGCTGTGGTTGGACATCATAACAAATTACGTATTTTTTAATACGATTTTGTTGGGCCTCGAGCCAGTGGTGCCTGATGCGGGTCATTTCCGGTGAGAAGGGGTCGTCGTTTCACACTCCCGATATCCAATCGCGTGAAACAAAACGAAGTTTACCTGCTAAGCGATTGTAAACGCTGATATTTTCGTTGTCGCGATTTGCTTCTCAGGTGTTTCACGAAGCGAGCAGTGGCTGGGACGCATTGCCGATTCGCAAGATGACGGGTTTATGTGAAGACTCCCGGGTCAGAGGTGCTTGAGAGTAATAAAAGTAAACACCTTTGATACCTTGTTAAAACCGTTAACGCCACGGCAAAGCCTTACCAGGCAAGGTTTCCAGCGCGATCAGGTGAAGCTTTACAGGATGTCAGGTGAGCCGATGCGGGACGCTCGGGTGGTGGGGTTCGGGGAGGCCGGTGAGACAGTTCAGGACAGGACGTGAGCGGGTTCAGGAGCATGGCCAATCCGGCTCGGGCGCGACGGTGAGAGGTTACGGGAATAGATAGCCGCACAGCCCCCGCGTTTGCAATCCTCCAGCCGCTGTTGCATAAACCGTAATGGTGAGGGGATTCGGGGCCCGCAATTATGCGCGTTTTAAGGTGGAATTTGTCAGCCTCGAAGCTCGAGGTGAGGCAAAACGGGAGAAATCGCCTGGATGAGGTGAGATTTTTCAGGGGCCGAGGGCTGAATTACGGCGTGGCAGGCCTTCCGATGGCTCTAAGGTGAGCGTTTTCGGGAAGCTCGGCGAGGGTGGATGGACGTTTGCAGGGGCTTTCCCTGCAGTGGCGGCACCTTGGGGTGAGGTTTTTCGGGAGATGTCCGCACGAGGCGTGCGTGGGGGGATTGCGCAATGCTCAGTGAGGCTTTTCGGGAGCGTAAAACGGCGGATTTTGCGGCTAAGGTGAGGCTTTTCGGGAGTGAGTCAGTGGTTACTGACTCGGAAATGCCGCTGGGACGGGCCTGGAAACGAAGTGATCGCATGCGCGCAATTCGCTCAGGTGAGACTTTGCGGGAGCTTTGATCGCAACGTGTGCGATCAGAATACGGGCGGCGGTGTGGTGTCCGGTGAGGTTTTTCGGGAGCCGCCGACGCTTGGAATCGGGCAAGCGCGCTGGGGATAAGTCCTGGAATCCATTGATAATTTTCTGGCACGCTTCCTGTCGGTGAGGGTTTTCGGGAGTGCTAGCCTTGAACTGCCGCGACGCTGAAGGTGAGCTTCTTCGGGAACTGCGAGCGCACCCGTCTGTTTGCATAATCGCGGTAAGCGGCTCCCGGCAGGCATTGGGCTCATGCAACCGGTGAGATTTTTCGGGATGCAGTCGGGAAAAGCGCGCATTTCCCCCCTGGCGGATCAATGGCGACAGGCTGCGCGAATGTGGCTCCAGGCGGTAGTAAGGGCGTTTCCGCATCCCGGAACACGTCGCTGGAGGGCGTGAAGCCGTGCGATAGCGCCTGCCCCACCGGAGCCATGTCTCGCGCCGCCCGGAGCGCTCGATAACGTATTGGCGAGCTCTTTTTGGCCCATCGTAGTCCGACGCGGTGGCAATGACCTAGGGCCCGGCACCTTGGAAGTCGTCCTGCGAGCGAACCGGAGGTGCGTCAAAAAAATTTTGGGTGAGAGGTTACGGGAGCGACGTTGCGGCCCTGTCAGATAGCATGATCGGGGCCACCCGCCCGGACGCGCCAACCGGCAACGCTTGTGCCGCCTGCCGCCGATATCAAAAGGTGAGCCGATTCGGGAGGACCTGGCGGTGAGTGACGTCTGGCGCGGGCGCATCACCGGCAATGGTGAAGGTAACCCTATAGACGCCTATCACCCCAGACGGTATCCTTTCGCGAAAATCTCTCCCCGACCCGACGCATGGCCACGAAGCGCGTGAAGAAAACCGATGTGGTAAGCCCCAGTTCGGCCGAATTGCGCAAGGCCGTCGAGGCCATCGCGATCCAGCCGAAGAGCGGCAAGATCACGCTGCTGACCCGCAAGCTGTTTAACGTCCTGCTCGCGGTTGCCCAGCAGGCGGACGAATCCGGCGATACGTACCGTGCCTTGCTGTCCGACATCGTCGCCAATTCCGCCTTCGATTCCAACGACACCGCGCTCGTGAAGGAACACTTGCGCCGCATGGTGTCGGTTCAGGTCGAATGGAGCCAGGGGACGTCGAGCCAGAAGCCGGGCCGGAAGTGGGGTATCTCCACGCTGATCGCCGACGCTGAAATTCTCGAGGATCCGACCACGCGGCGCGTCTGGGTCGAGTTTTCGTTCGCGCCGAAGATCAAGAAGAAGCTGCTCGATCCGGTTCAGTACGCACGGCTGAGTCTGCAGTTCCAGAGCCAGTTGCGCAGCAGCGCGGGTCTCGCGCTCTACGAGATCTGCGTGCGCTATCTGACGAACCCGAGCCATCTCACGATGCGCGAGACGTGGGAGTGGTGGCGGCCGATCCTGTCGGGGACGCCGGACACCGAGGCCGGCGACGAAGCCAAGCGCGAATACAAGTATTTCAAGCGTGACTATCTGCGTCCGGCCATTGCTGAGGTCAACGCGGTCACGAACATCTTTGTCGAACTGATCGAGCATCGCGAAGGCCGG
>Ga0131853_10025370_pt1 | contig 10684 bp, 8 predicted proteins | sample TergutLab28metaG_FD_92764 | JGI IMG/M metagenome (GOLD analysis project Ga0131853, IMG submission 92764) | Labiotermes labralis P1 segment gut microbial communities from Petit-Saut dam, French Guiana - Lab288 P1 (version 2) (version 2) | ecosystem: Host-associated > Arthropoda: Insects >... | reverse complement strand
GGGGCAAGTTGAATTGGGAATGATATGGAATCTATGGAGGTACGATCTGGTTAGACCGTGACCCGTTACCATAGCCGTAAATTCCGTTGAGATAGGTAACATGGTCTTCATTCTTTCATGTACATATGGAAAGAATAATTTACTGTCTGCTCCTTTTGTAGAGCTTGTCCACTGCTCCTGCCATTTTGTCATTTCAATCTCCTTGCCTTCCGTAATCATAGTCTCTCGGTATTTTGTCGTACACCAATTGTCCCATGTCGTCCGTTGCTGCCTTCTTGGCCAGTCGATCTGCCATTTCGTTTCCTGCTATTCCTACGTTTGCCTTCACTCAGTTAAAAAGCACTGTCCATTGTTGGTCCTCCATCCTCTTTATTGCCTTTCTTATATTTTCTATTAATATGTAATGTTTGTTTCTATTCTATAGTGTGGCCAGTGTTATTTTGCTGTCTGTGTTAACCAACACTATCTTTTCTGCATCTTCTGTTAACTGTAGGTTTTGAATGTGTTCCAGAGCCTTTAAGATTGTGTGTGTGTGTGTGTGTGTGTGTGTGTGTGCGTGCGTGCGTGCGCGTGTGTGTGTGTGTGCGCGCGCGCGCGCTCTTCTATATTTTATCATCATCACAGCATGCTCCATTACATTGCGTAATACTACATGCTAGTTTTGTTTTGTTTACCTTTATGTGGTTTTTTGTTGTGTTTTTTTCTTGATTGAGCTTTTGTCCTTAGATTTTTTTCACTAATTCACGTTTTACTGCAGTTTTTCTAAGTCTATAGAGTTAGCAAAATTTGTAAATTGTTTTAGATATTTGTTCACTAATTCACGTTTCCGCACTGGCCAGTCCTCTTCTCTCGGTGTGTAGGCTATTAGTTTTTCCCTTTCTTTGCCAAGTTTTTCACAGTCGTATAGGAGATGGTCCGTTGTCTGGTCTCCATGTTTGCAGAAACACTCTGGTGATTGGATTATCTTGAAGCGGTGTAGGTACGCCTTAGTTTTTCCGTGCCCAGTTAGCATCGCCTTGAGGTTTGGTGATAGTCTGAGTTTAATTTTTAGTCTTTCCGCGCGCGCTAGAATCGCCTACTTGCGGCTGACCTGTCCTGCAGAGATGCCAGAGAAGTTGCCTATGAAGCACGGCTGTATCCTCAATAAGGCCATGAGGATTCTGAGAATGTGCAGTTGTGACGTGGATACCAGCCTCTATCTCGGGATGGAAATGAAATTGGAAGTTCTTATGGCATTGAGGATGGATGCATATTATGTTTTCTGGGGTTATATGACGTGTAATATGAAAGGTGGTTGCCAGCTGCGGAAGAACATACTCCTTCCATCTTGAGGGCAGAAATTGATCTTCTTTACAAGTTCCTAGATACTGTCCGACTTACCTACGATGTGATAGCATATATCTGATTGGTTATTTTCCTTAAGTTACGCCTTTGGTGTACTTCCAGGTACAGGCTACTTCTTGTTACAGAGATTTGTAAGAGCTCAGCTCTGTTACCGCCTTGCTAACACCGTCCTTTTTCGATCGATCGCCGCATCACCGTTGTTAGCCATAGAGCACGAAATGGTGATGTATTCGTGGCTAATGAATTTGAACGGACATGTGAGGAAGAGTCGTGGCCTAATTTAAGGCACTATCCCGGTCTCTTACTGTAGGGGGCTGAGGAAAAAATCACCAAAAGCCTCAGGTCGATAGTTGGCCTGCGAAGCGAGATTTGATCTTCATACCTCTGGATTTCTAAATAACAATTATTACGCGATATTCGGCTTTGACTCTTACGTTGTTTGTTTACTATAGTTCTGCTTTCCCTTTCGTTCATAACCTTGATTATGACCTTTTCTCCATTGACATGCTTTTCCTCTGCCTTAAATCATATCCCAAGATTGTTTCAAAGTTCCAGATTGCTATAATATAAACAGCCAACTAGATGCAACAATAACAAATTCATTAATAATTTCAATAGTTGAACATGTTTCGGACGATAATTTCGCCCATCCTCAGGAGCGCTAGATTGTGTTTACAGCTTGTAGTACAATGCACCGACGATGCTGCCTGCTGGTGACCGGCAGGCAGCATCGTTCCTGCATTGTACCACAAGCTGTAAACACAATCTAGCGCTCCTGAAGATGGGCGAAATTATCGTCCGAAACATGTTGAGCTCTTGAAATTATTAATAAAATTTTTATTGTTGCATCTATTTGGCTGTTTATATTATTGTATCAATGATGCACGGTCACACAAACATCACATTTCCAGATTGCTACAGCATGATTCCCACGCAGCCCCTCCGGATTTAAATTCATCAAAATCTATGCCCTTGCTGAGGACGCCAAACACACCTTTGCAAATCATATATTTCATCATGCACCGGAAAATAAACATTCCCCTTCCTTTGTGCCAAGCCACTGCCTTTCACCAAACTTACATTTTTATTCTGATAATACCCTTATAAAAAGGATACTTAGGAACCTGCTAACAAAATGAAACACTTGCATCACCGTCTTAAAATGCAGTGTGTCCCTCACCTACTTTCTTTTGCTCTCCCTTCCTAGCCTGCTCCATCTCTCTTTTTTTTCTGCTCATCCCCTCTACTGCTTTCTTTTGCATGCACTAAACCTAAGCAAGATGGCCGACGGACACAAGTGTTTGCTGGTATAGTGATTCCACTGACCTACCTCTATAAACGGACATGACTCGTCACGGGTGGAAGCAGAACCGCAGCAGTAAGATTGCTCTCACGTTACCCATACTTATACAAACAGCGCTGAGTCAACTCTGTTTCTAATCTGTTGTAGCTATGCTACGCGAATATATTTTTTCCAATCGTGGGCCGCAGCATGCCACGAGGTTGGTGGGCGTGTGCCGTCGTGATTGGCGAAGATTTTTCCTGACAAGCTTTCGTATCGACTATAAACTTAATGGATTCACAGTGTGTGTATTATTTACTCTTTGAAACAAAATTCTGTGTACCACCTGCTTTAACATTTAAAAAACTCGGCTTTGTTCCAACATTGCATTTATGTGTTTCTTTTAATTCTCACAATTTCCGGAATGGTGTTTTCTCTTTGAGGATGGAACTGAGTGTTTTACATTAAAATATACTGTGGGGACAGAAGGTTATTTCTGCGCACTGACGTTTATTTACACTTGTGGTTGATATGGAAATGTCTGACGTGTGCTGCAACCAGCCTACGAACACGACAACCTATGCCATAGCGATTAGGTGCCTTTTAGTAGCGTTTCCGTGTCGTGGAGAAGCAAACTGCGTTTCGATCGTTCTTTTGTTACATTTGACCTTTTAAACAGTTCGGTGTAAGTGCACTATTTTCTTCAGCTCATGTTGTTATACTGAGTAGTACTACGTGGCTCATTTCTGGTGGTATTGTTAAATAAGTTTATTTTTATTCTTCATCTTGTTCATTGCCGTAAATTGTGTTAAAATATATGTACGTTTGGCACAACGAAGGCGTTGGTGTAAGTTTACAGAATTACACTGCAAACTGTGTAAGATTATCCGTCGGGTTGGACACATCCGCACAATAGTACTGCTCAAATGTTTTTCTCTTTTCCTATCCGTCCTCCATTTAAAATCAGAACTGGTTACTGGATAATGTACAAAATGAATGGAGAGCAAAGGGTGACATTGTGCTAATCATATCTGTATTCCTGTGGTTGGTAATTGCACTTTATTTTAGATTCCCAGAATTTCAACCACTTTCCAAAAGTCAGGTCAATATTTTTAATGCTTGGGAAAAGCCCGTAAGCGAAGAGAGACGTTACGCTTATTTTTAAGTGAGTGTGTACAATTATTATTCACAGTTTTGTCTAAGAGCTTTTCACTTTTGGTGTAGAATATGATCTTACAATTTGTTGCTGAAAAGTGCTGTTAGACCAGGAGAGTCCAGACAGCGGTCTGAAAGGTTGTGTTATGCGGCCCGCGGCAATATTTGAAAATTATTTATTCATTCGTCGATTAGGTAGCCTTTTGCGACAGTTCCGCGGCCTCTTCCTAAGCTAGTTCTGCACAGAAAGCAACCTGGGGCTTCCTCTTTCAAATTCCAGTATCTTCGCTTTTTCTTAAGGTCCTTCGGTAGTTACTTACGCCTTCTTCCTCGGCTTCCCGTCCCTTAAATGTTTTCTTCTACCTTTCCCGCAATACCGCGTTTTAGAAGGCAGTTTCTACCCAAGATGTGGCCAAACCAATTACCTTCCTTCTTTTTTGGTAAGCAGGATGTTTCTTTTCTCCTTGGCTCTATATAATACTTCTTCTTGTGCACCACTGTTACTACTCCTGTTTCAGCCCTTTAACCTTGGGAGTAATACGCTGTATAATCGCCACTTCGTGTTTCACTTTGTTTTTTCCACCGCACTTCTTTCGACATTTAGAGCAGACGCTTCATTCTTTACCATCTTCTTTCCGAATTCCCCACCTTGCCTTACTCTCCATGTCACAATCCTGTTTTTGTTATGTTTCTTCTAATTGTAATTCTTCTTGCTGTAAACAGTAAGTGTGGGTAAGTTGACCCTGAAATGGTATATACCAAGTAGGCAATGGGGGAGGAGGGGGTTAGAAGGTGAATGTATCTATAGCTCTGCTAATTCATTCGACCTCGGCACTAGAAGGGGATGATGTGGTCAATCTCACGTCCTGGCCGCCTTTGTTCGTGGGAACTAGCCGCTGCCCATTGCACAGTAGGCTGGGCGTGCCTCGGAGACGGTACGGACTGGCACGAAAAATCTCACTCTCACTGGGAATCGAACCCGGGACCGCCCATCCCGTAGACTGTAGCTATGCCTACTACGTTCTTTTTACAGTGGGACATCCGAGTTGTGTTATTAATTACAGATATATTTATTTCTAATTAGTCATGCACAACTTACAATACAGGGTAAAATAAGCTAAATGTTTCGGCTTGAAAAAGCCACCATCTGCTTATAGGCCTGATGATGACTTATTCGAGCCTAAACATGTAGTCTCTTTAACTCTGTACTGCGAGTCGTTTATGACTACTTGGAAAAAGAAATGTGTCTATGATATCAAGGCCACCTTTGCTGTAAATAGTGCCGTGTGGTGTTTCCTCTAGAAGGACTACCACCCGGGTATTCGAATGGGCGAGTATAAAGTTACACAATAATTTGCGAGGTCAGGTATACTATTATGGTGATCTTTTCACGTGCATCCTCCATAATAACCGTTGTGGGCCTTCGCCAATATAGGTTGGACGCCCCTGCTTTAGGCTGGTATTTCTTTGTTTTGTCTTATAACCTGACCAACGAAAATAGTGTCTCATTTGGGTCCATGGGCGATACATAGGGTATTGTTATTGGCACAACTAAAGAGTTCTATAAATGATAATTATAAATTAAGTTGGTGAGTCAGAAACAAAGTGAAGTCGTAAATATGGACTGTTAACACTAGTCTGGGCACAGAACCATGTAAAATAACAAGTTGTGAGACATGCCCGTCGTTGAGGTAACTGGGTTACCTAAAGCAGCTTAACATTCCACCCACATAGTGCGTGCGTACATGTTGAGACGCAACGAAGAACAAAACTACTCGTCAGTTGAAAATTTATAATCTTTCCAGTTGCGGTAAAACATTAACCAGTTTAAGGGCTGATTCACACCATGCGTCACGTTTCCGGTCCGTCGCCGTTGCGTCAGAATGGTTTATGTTCACACTGTCCGTCGTGTTGTCTCCTTCCAAGACAATACGTGATAGTGTCAGAGGCATGCGATGATCTTCATCTGATATACAGCGCCATTCGTTTTCTGAAAGATAATTGGCAGCAATAGCATTCATGTTACACGTACAGGAAACGAGACCGGCAATGTATTGTAACGTTACATTGAGGCACATTGGTGTAACCGTTGTTGAAGTGGAAAAGCAGTAACTATAACATATTCTGGGTGTGCGTTTGTATAGACTTACGTGTATAGCATGCAATGTGCATGCGCCATGTTGTCATCTTTGGCCTGCCCGGCTGTACAATATTTTCCACATTACCTCATAAACGTCACAATTTTCGAAAAAGAAAAGTTATTGAACATGAAGTGTGTTTTGATTTTCTCTACAACTCATGTCTGAAAAATTTCTCGTTCTGAGAAGAACTGAGCAAGATATGATCAAAAATGTATATTGAACTTCATGTTAAGTGCCCGTTATTCTTGTCAGAGTTTAAAGAAATTTTAATTTTCTCTAGAGATTTTCGAAAAATGCTTGCAAGAGTCTGCTCCTCCCGTTCCGCTGTAATTGTTCTTGTAAAAATTCTTCCTTATCCGTCTCGTCACTGTCCTCAAACTGAATTCAACTTCTGTATCAGTGGCAATGTCTCTTACACGCAGATACGGCAGCCCGAAATACATATCGTCTACATATTTTCACTTGGAAATTCTGATTGCAGCAGACTGGCCACTTTTGATATTAACGTTCTTCAAATACTTTCTATACTGCTTCCGGTTCCGCAACGAATTCCATCTGTGCTTGCGCTCTGAACGACTAAGTTATTTAGTTTGCTCCATTTCACTTACTGATCACCTTTTGAGCAACTTGACTGCCACAGCACAAGAGCCGAGCTTCCAGTATATTGTACAGAAAAAAAATTCTCGTGACATATATATTCGCGTCATTGATATTTCTTTCCCGACAAATAAGAGTGCATTAACAACAACCTCGCAAACTAATTCCAACATAATGTTAATAAAAATCCAACCAGATGCTACTTCCCTCCAACGTGGCCCGATCTTGCCACATTGGAGGGAAGTAGCTGTACCAGTATTATGACCTGTACCGGAGGTTGCAGTTACAGTTTTTAGTACTCCTGATGTTGGGTGCTGTGACACCCGAAACATGTAGAGTGACTTTGCAGTAAATAAATATCTGCATACTGTTGCATCTGGTTGGATTTTTATTAACACTGAATTACGATACACGGAACCATGAGTTTAAAATTTAATTCCAACATATTTCTTGCAGGTTTCTCTCTACATGAGATAGTTTTCGAAATATTTCATTGATCTTTCGCCTGGGGCACCCAATTGTATACAGTATCGCTGAGGACGTGTGAAAATCTATAAACAGCATTTAAAACCTGAAGTTATGCCAACCCCACACGGACAACTTGTTCGAAAATCGCGAATTACTGTTAGGACCTGTGGAACTTCCTAATTGCATTGGGTGTCATTGAAGGAAAACTTATGAAGAGTCAGGCTTCTCCAAATTAACGGATACAATTTTTCAATTACGAACACAGTTTTTCTATTTTTTTGTCAACATTGGTAGACGCTCATTATAGATATACAATCATATATACAGGATCGTACGGAGGAAATAGCGGTGGAGGGGTTTATGCTCATTCAAAACTTGGGGAAATACTCAGAAACTCGTCTCAGTGTTCTGGAAGATAAACGCCTCCTCGGAACATCGTGTCTAGACCCTCATGTTATTTTTGGTGACGACACCTTTCCTCTGAAAACTTACTTAATGAGACTTTATCCAGGATCGCAAAGTAAAGGGAGCAGTGAGAAGAGCGACCTCAATTATCTGATCTCCCGAGCCAAGAAAGTGCTGGAAAATTCATTCGGAATATTAAGACGGTAATGTTACAGTTATCACAGAACACTGCATTCATTGCCGGAGAATGCGGACAGTATTGTTTTTGCAACTTGTTTTTTTTGGATAGAGATACCAAGGCGTGATACTGCAAGTTCCGCAAATGTTATAAACAATTTTACAATTATACCAAGCCGAGGAGAAAGTGCCCACAAAAGTGCTTTCAAAGTAGAGACAATTTGAAACGATTCAGTAATTGTCCGTTTGGATGTGTGCCGTGGCAGAAAGAAAGAAGGTAATGTCAGGTCAATCTGAAATATTCAATTAAGTTGGATGCTTTTCCTGAAAACGTATCTTATATTCTGCTTAAAATACAAGAATAGATAATTTTCTATCTTATTTTATTCATGGGTGTTATCATTTGTATTCTACCACTGACACGGAATGTATTTTCCGGAATTTGTTAATTATTAGAACTTTTGAAATAATGGAATGATAGTGACTCCAAAATGTGTAATAAAAAATATAGGAAACCAAATTTGTTCAACTCTTCACCTTCTTGTCCCCAGACTTTTTTCTTTAGCGACACTGTCACTGTACTTCTTATTTGACATATCACGTAATTCCTCACTTTTACCCACCAATTCTATTAATTTTTCTTCCATTTTTGAAGAAAAAGACGGCACTCTTTGCAAGCAAATGCTCGATGTGTTGTGGAGAAGACGGAAGACTGTTTGCACTGTCGGAATCGAACAGGAACAGAGAGGTCCAGAGCCGTTCCGTCGCGTCATTCACTCTCGCCCAGCAACAGAGACGTGACGGAGACTTTCCTGTCCGTGTGAGCAGCTCCGTTTAATTATACACGAGAAAGTTTACTGAACGGCACCGTTCCGTGACGGATAGGGTGAATCGACCTTGTCGCTTCCTCAAGAAGGAACAGATAACGAAGTGTTATCAACGGGTGTTTGGAGCCTAAACGCCACCGCTGGAGCATACCGGCGCATATTTGGGCATCTGATATTTGTTTGCAGTGGTGCTTATTCGGGCATGTGTGAGTATAATTAAACGTAACATACTGAAGCATACTGATGCATATCAGAGCTTTTTTGACATTCAGAGGACCGTACATCGTGATCCTGATCCCACTAGCAAGCAGTCTGCATAACCTGTGTGACCTATACCTATTGCTGTGTGTACAGTGCTAGACTCTTGATGATGGACAGAGATACTGTCCGAAACATGTAGAGTCCTATTCCAAAAATAAATTTAAGAAATTAGTGCTTCTCTTTGGTTTATTATAAGAACATATCAGAGCATTTGTTCTATAGATGAAAGACTGGTGCAGCGTAACTTTCTATGTTGTAACATACTGCAGCAAGCTGGATGAAAATGCTGCGAATTGGATAGTAGTTTGGCATATTGCAACGTCTTGGGTTGTAACTTACGTATCAGAGCATACTTTGACATACTGCCGTATATCAGACTGTAAGGGAACATACTGCCGCATATCGGAGCATACTAGAACATACTGCTCCATATGGCTGTATACTGGAGCATAATGCTGCATATTACAGAATAACAGTTCATGTTGCACGTGGAAGAATAAGACAGCATCTCTCAGAATGCTGGAGTAAACTCGAATGTTACTGCGCATTTGGGCATACTGTAATATATGTCAGCATGCTGCCCTATGTTTTATTAATTACTATAGTGAGATTCTTGATCCAATTCATCTCTGTGATAATATTTATTATGTATATCTAAACAAACATTTGATAGAGACAGCAGACTAACAGTACACATTACGTCAATAATTGCAACAGATTAGGCAGCTGAGTGGGTTTTGGGGTTGATAATTTTGAACCAGTGTGTAGCTAGCCTACCTGCAGGTAACCTTGGCTGTCTAGGCCTCCCGCTGGACCGAGTTCTCTTTACAGCAGCAACAAGTCTATGCTCCAGATGAGGCCAACATACTGTTAGGGATTAGAGGGGTGGTGGTATGTGTGAGGGCAGTTAGTGAGCCTGATTGTCTTCCAGCATGTACACTCACTTTGTCAGTATTTCTCCGACTTTACCTACTTCAAAATATCGTTATGCAGTTTACAAAATCCTGCCACTGGACCGTAACCTTAACCTATTAATTCAGTTTACTCCCTGACAACACATTTCTGACCCACTTTAAAGTTATCTTCACCCTATGCCTAGGTATCCCACGCAATGTCTTCAATTCAGGATGTCCAACTAAAATTTTGAATGCATTCCTGTTATTTCCTGTGTGTGCTACATGCCCCGCCCAGCTCATCCTCCTTGTAAAAATTACGACAATAAAATCGAAGAGGACAGTCGGTACAAATTACGACTAAGACTGGACAACAAGGAATGCTCATTAGATTCCTTGCAGGGACTAGGAGCTGTTTCTCTATTCTAGACCGGCTTTGTGGCCCAGTTACCCTTCTTTTAAATGGGTACTCGGTTTTTCCGCGTGGGTAAAGCGGCCACTTAATGCCGAGGTTATAAATACATGGCGTTATGACTCCACTTCCCTATTTGCTTTCATTGTGCACCCAGGAAATCTTTATATCTGTACAGTTTCTTACTAATTTTGGAGTTCCTCAGTGTGAAATTTTCCTCGTCCTCCTGCCACTTCCTCCTCCTCAGGTCCGCATATTTTCGTTAGTGTCACGGCATTAAACACACTCCTCCATCCACAGTCGTTACAGAAATATGTCATGTTTCACTCCCTTATAAAACAGTAGGTCTCAACCGGATAGCTGTTTTTCCTATGGGCCAGTCTTTGGGTTTTGTGAGTGACTGAAAGACAAAGACGTTGGACTGAATTCCAGGAAAATAATTTGCTCTGAACTTCATTACCAATGCAGCTCAGCCTGAATGACTTCACAGGTAATGATTTTCAGAAACTCGAAAAAGTTTTGTCAAGTGCTACTTGTGAATCTTCTTCTTCTTCTTCTTCTTCTTCTTCGTCTTCCTCAGCTCTACAACTCTTTGTGAATTTTGGCTTGCTCAATTATTCCTCTCCATGGTTTCCTTTCCTGTGCCTTCTGTTTCCAATTGTTTACTCCCATCTTCCTCAAATCGTCTCTCACGTCATCATCCCATCTTAATCTTGGCCTTC
>Ga0131853_10025368_pt1 | contig 10685 bp, 7 predicted proteins | sample TergutLab28metaG_FD_92764 | JGI IMG/M metagenome (GOLD analysis project Ga0131853, IMG submission 92764) | Labiotermes labralis P1 segment gut microbial communities from Petit-Saut dam, French Guiana - Lab288 P1 (version 2) (version 2) | ecosystem: Host-associated > Arthropoda: Insects >... | reverse complement strand
GCCATTTTTATTCAGAATACCGACAAAAGATACTATAGTAGTATTTTATAGCACATTATCACCATAAAAAGCACAAAAGTAAATACAGAAAAACAACACGCGCAAATTTTAGAAAAACGGTTATCACCAACAGCACAAAACCACTATGCCGACCTAGAGGACACTTGTCGTGACAAAGACACGAAGGTTCGTGTCATTGTAAGGTACATCAATAAAGTTATAAAAAAAACGAAGGCTGGGGTCAAATATGACCCCGGGTAGCCGTTTGAGGGTTAAGAAAGTTTCTTACCCTTCTGCCAAAATTTATATTTACGTCTACATTCGTTGTTTGGGGGAAAAAGAAACTTTTCTTTAAGAACACACTTACAGCTTTGATTCAGTTTTATTGGATTCAGTAAAGAAGGGGTGCTGGCTTAATAAATGAGAGGAAAGAGAAGAACTGCTGGAATATGAGAAAGGAATGGGAACTAAAACAATATTGAGGAAGCAGAAAGTACGTAGTAAGGGAGAATGAAGTAGTGAGTGGCTCTGTTTCAAAATAACAAAGACCGAGTGAGGGGATGGGGCGTGCTGAACTCAAAAGACGAGAGTTGAGTGGGTATAAGGGCACGATAAAACATTTCATCCGGGGGCTTATTTAGCTCGCAGCTCAATAGCTACATGTCTTCCTCAGAATTTGTGTAGGCTAATTTGGAACCACTAAAACAGAAACGTTATGTATTTTGGACATTTGACAAGGGGAATTAAGAGACGTTAATTTATCTGCCACAGTTTAAAAGAGTGAAACACAGCGTTTTACAGATTCGCAATTATTCTTACACAGAGCAAAGTGGTACGTTCTCCATTATCCAATTCAAGCCCGTGTTGTGTGGGTCTCTGTGGGCAGAGCATGGCTTGTCTTCAGGTTGCGGATGGCAAGACGGCCATCGGGTGTGGAGGGTGCGTTAAATGTATCGGGGATTTATAAAAAAAATAATTATTAATAGTCATTAAGAGAAGAAATGAGGAAGCATGGAAAGGCACACTCCATACCGGAGTACACGTACCACGTAGTTCCAAATGTGTCCTTTGCGTTTCTGTGTACTACTTGTAGTGAGACGTCGCTTTTATTTCTGCTTAATGTTACTAGAAGTGCAGTCTCACTGATCTGAAGATGTCTAATAAGTGTGACTCTTCTTGTTAACAGTCTTGTTTACTTACATTCCAGTTTCTTATGATTCTCAGAAAGTCGGTGACAGTGGTTCATTCGTTATACCAATATTATGTAGGATATTGCCTATTACCCGAATGGGAATTAGTATGTATTATATGTGGTGTTGCGGTAGTCATTTCCATCATCGTTTGCATGTGATGTTTTGTCCATTTGCAGACCGCTTAAGTATTTTTCTTTATTTGCGACGGGGTAGTTGACCTTTCGGATCGACATGATATTTCGTAATCCTAGGCTAGTGATTTAATGTGTGGAAGTAATGTTCACGTATCGGAAAATCGTTATTTGTATGGGCTAGTGCTGAAAGGTATCCTGTTATGTTTACAACAAAGTCTAAACACGTGCACGTGGAATTAAATAGGCCTATATGTGCAGTGCCACAGGGTTCCCATCAAATCTTAACTTCTCACGAACGGTCGTATGTATTGCATGCAACTCAGATGTTTTAATTCCTCAAAGTTGGGAAAGAATTTTAAATCTGACAATCTCCTCTTGAGTTACATGTCAACACCTTTCACTCATTTTATCGTGACATGCATTCGGGCGAATCTGTACAAATTTGAAGTATTTTTCCTTCTATAAATGGCTGCAATGTTAAGAAATTTCGTTCCGGAACATATTCCTTGAAATATTCCAGAGGAGAGCACTTTCAGGAGCTTTGAAAAGGCGGCTTAAATCGTGTCTTCAATGCGCTTTAGGTTTTGATAATGTCTGACAAGTCATATAGAAAGGTCTAGTCCAGTGTTACATGTTACGTAGATCAAGGATTAATGTGTGATGGTGTTCTACGAAGCATACTTTTTTAAAGTGAATTCAAACGAGGCAAGCAAGAGTCGGTAGATGATGTTTAGCGGCCTGTATCGGATTTGTCCTTGCCTAAACCGCTAATGGCTTTTAGAAGGCTTAACAGATGTATGGTGTGTGCGTGTGTGTGAAGAGGGAGCATTTACAGCCCTGAAATATGTGCCCAGAAGTAAAAGGTCAACTCTTCTGTGACTTTCCGAGAGGTACAACATTAATCTGCTTAATTACACGGATCGTGTGTTCCCTCAGCTGTCGTTAGTTTTGTGTGTCACAGACATGTATAATTTAAATGTGTTTGCTCGTCACGCCATTTAAAGGCATTTACCGACAGAATTCAGATTGTAAATTCAGTATGTATATGAGTCAGACTAAAAAAGAAAAAGGCAGGCACTGTACGTATAACGTAAAATTGAGGTGCTTTCGCCTAACCATTATTGCCATGGAAAAACAATAAATGTTACATATTGTGAATGTGCGTTAGCAGCCCTAGTTATCCAGCACACAAAGCGCATGTGCCGTGTTACATTTTTATCTGTGGCTGTACAGTGTTTTTTTCTACATTTTCTCATAAACGGCACGATTTTCGGAAAAAAGTTATTGAACATAAAATGTATGCTTTGATTTTCTCTGCAAACTTTGTTTGAAACAGTTCCATTATACGAAGAACGCAGCGAGACACTATCATAAATGTACATAGGTCTTAATGCAAAGTACCCGTTATTCTTATCAGATTTTAATGAAACTTGAATTTTCTCGTCAGATTCGCGAAGAATACTGATATAACATATTTCATAAATATCCGTCCAGTGTGAGCCGAGTTGTTCCATGCGGACGGACGGATGGGCGTACGGACAGACAGACATGACGAAGCTGAACGTCGCTTTTCGCAAATTTGCGAACGCCTCTAGAATGAGAGTTCAGGAAAATGGTAATTATTATAATTTTTGTTTACTATTTGGTACGTTCTAAATAAACTAGAAAAAGGCCGATGTTTCTCAACATTCCGTTCCAGAACACGTAAATGGACTTTTAAAATCATGTATGTTGTAATTCGAAGACAAACTAGAATGAACCAACACTTGTTTTTCCCCAGTAAGGACTGGACTATATGAAAGACGACAAGTGCTTGTCGGTAGATAGCCACAGAAATTTTAGAAATTATAATTCAGAAAACAGTTGTAAGTAACACAAAGTCAACTGTTTTGTGTGAAAAATAAATTAAAAAATTGTCGGATTGTGACGATGTTGGTGTAACTCATGTATTATATCTGTTATGTCGTGTAATATACATAAGGAAATAAAAGTGAAAGTACTTATTCTTACCGGTATCGGAAACGCAGGTTTGAATACAGAATGTCAAACATATGCCGTGAACACATTTATGCCAGAGAAATGAGTTGCCGGTATCTGAGGGCATGACTGATCACTTTGAATTCTGCAGTGGCTGTTGCAGTAAAGATGGTCCTTTAGATAATTTTCAGTTTCCTTAGCAGAATAAAAGGAAATGGTCACCATCAGTTTCTGACGTTGTTTAAAACAGTATATTAGTAGCGGAGGCACAAGAGTTTTTACACGTTTCACTTCAGAAATGAAAGATTGGCAGCCAGTGTCACACAGAAATTTTAAAATTTTTGTACCATTACACTATATTTTTAGTCATTGGCAAGTTTTGGGCAAACTCAGCCACAATTTTTTTTTCAGAAAGTGGGGTTCGAGAGAATGAGGTTTTCACGATAAGAAGCACGTCTATTACCATCCTTTTGGATGTGACCCCGTGTGATCTGGTAGAAATATGAATTTTGAATGTAAAATATTATTTCTCATTCAGCTACTGACCGAAAATCGACACTTCCATGTCGCGTTCGAGTGTAGTGTCATATAGTTGTATGTTAGAGAGGGGTCATGCTTTGGGCACACATAGGTGTACCTACAATGAAAGGTGTCTCCGTTACACAACATTATGCATGTCAAAGAAGAAATCTTTCTATATTCTTGGTTGGTTAGTGACACAACTGAGTATCCAGTGCAGTGATACAGCTGACTTCAACTGGGAAATCTCTTCGCGGATTCGGAAAAAGAGCTGACGAACACGAAGAAAGTTACAGTAATGACAGCTATGATTTTGGACGTTGTCACTCGTTTTTGTTTTTTCTACACACGACATAGGACTTAAAATCAGGAAGGTTGAGAAACGAGTACGATATTTCAGTTAGAAAATGTGAAGGAAGGGACCACTTGAGAGTCTTGGGCGTAATTCTGAGAATACTATTAAAATGTACTTTAAATAATTAGTGTATAAAGGCGTGGGCTCAGTTCGTATAACTACGGTAGAGATTTGCAATAAGCCTTTGTGAACCTTGTAATTAGATTTCAGGTTTCACAGAAGTGCGGCTAGTTGAACTTCAAGAGAATCTGCTTCACAAGAACGATTCTGCTCCAGAAGTTAGATTGTACGGATACGCATTCATTTCGTACGTACAGACTCAGCGAGTCACCATAGAGTCACTACAGAATTTCGCACGTTACTGTGATTTAATTCTTAAATTAACAGGAGACGGAAGTACTTGAATTGACCCGATGTGTATCTTGTTTCTGTATGAATAAGTTGCGTATTAATACGACTGGAAATTTGTGTTCTGGACAACACTGAAAAATATCTTCCCAATCTTCTGTTTTTTAAAAAATACCTTGCAGTACTGAAACGCATTTTACATAAGAAATGTTTTGAGAGCTGGAGTCAGAAGAAATCGGAAGCAGAAGTTCATGAATATGTATCACAACGAGGGGGCCACGTTGGCGCATTTAGTCTTTTATGCTTATCCTCAGCAAAAGCTGTGATTTGCTGAATCCGACCGTTTACTTCTCTCGTTATAAAAGTCTCAGTGGAAATGATAAAGAAAGCTGTAGGTGGCATTGTGATGACGGAACGACAGTGGGATGTGGGTTGAAGACAGCCCAACAGGGGCGGAAGAAAGTCTCTTCGGGGTAATTACAAAAGTTGGTGTCGAGTTTGCAGCTCAGAGGTTTTGGTAAGTCTGAAAAGCTGGGATAGCTTGGAGATGATGCTGGTAGACAAGGTAGAAACTGTGATTATCGACAAAGAAAGTAAGAAATGTCTCACTGTTTCTGGAGAGTGCATGGTTGAAAAGAAAGAAGGATAATAAAAACAGGCGATTTTTTGAGGGAACGTCGGCTTAAATTCCACAATGTATCCTCAGTAGACATAAATTGAGGGTCTGAATATAGACCGGAATTTCTCGACAGATTTAAACAAAACAAAGATTGGCAATGCTGTAAAGCTGATATGTGTATTTGTAAGAAAATTACGGTGTACTGAAAATGTTTAATGTATGTTACAAATCTGATGTTAACATAATATTTTGGGTATACGACAATTTTAAAAGTATTCCAGCGAACTTTCTTCGAACAACTTACCTCCTTATATCAGTCACGACAAGTTGAACGAAACAGTATTAAAAAGAAATATCACTTCCCTTAAGAAATGTTTGAAGCCAACTTTTAGGTATACTCTCCAAAGAACTTAATATTATTTTCAGCATGGCATCCCCATAACAGGTATTCCTTCTGTCAGTTTTGGCAGTTCGGAAACAGAAACTATACCCCATAGAAACAATTGGCCTAGAGCCAGACAGACGCAAGTGATGCTGAAAGGAACTATTTTCCTTAGGACACATTTTAACACATTTGTCCCGTATGAGTAGCACATTTCAGTATTAATCTTTTCCCATAGACTTTCCTTATCACAACTGGTATACGATACGACTAAATTTTAAAAATGCCGTTTACTCGTATTTCTAGGAATTTTGACAGTTAGGTGTGCTTTATGCGTATTGAAACCATAACAAATTAAGAATAACGAAGGAGAAATTTCGCTAACCGGTAGCATCAAAATTTCGGTATGAAGGTAACGTCCAAGAATCTATTTTGGTTTTTTGAAGCTGCGCCAACTGAATATTTAGGAAGGAAGAGACCGAAGTTTAGAAATGTTTTCCCAACTAAAGGTATTGTGTTAGTAGTTGAGAAGAAGGACGTTTAAACGAAGAGTTGGAATCTTTTTATAAACGACAAAATTACCTTTCATATTGAAATGCAAAAAAAAAAAAATGCTTTTGTTGTCTCTTTTCTCATAAAGCATGCTGGTGGTAATATCATTTTTCATATCTTTCCGACGTAACATTTGCTTCGCAGGAGAAATTAATAGTGAGCTGCGATGCTCGTTTCTATATGCTAATTTCGTTTCCTAGTGTTGAACCCTTAATAAGCATGCCAAATGGTCTGTTAGATGAATTATATAACGAATTTTGGATGTGAATGTTGGTTTAATACCATGTGATTTTGTTTTTCTTACCTATAGTTAGGCCGCTTATTCCTCCGTCCCCTCTGATTTTCTTTAACTTCGATGGTTCATACACTTTAGACCCAATTTAGAAAGCTGTGGAATTAAAATATTTTCTTTTTTCTCACTGTGAATTTTAAATGCAAACTGAACATTACTGTATTTTAGAATCTAATAAATTTTTTAAGTGCCAGTTTTACTTTAGGTACTTTAAGTTTTATATAACTAAAAAAAAAATCTGTGTGTTTGTTGGTCGGCTAATTAGTACTAGGTGGGACAAAGTTGTTTTTCAGTACTTTCCAGAGTTCCCACTCTTCAAAGTTTGTTGCATTGCATTTTTAGTATTAATTTCAATAGAGTAATGATGGATCGAACACTACGTGGTAATCAGTAATACAGTTAACATATAATCTACATTCCGTGTATTGTCCCATCTGATGATGGCTTCCTGCAACCGAAATGTGTGTTGAATACGTGTATCAGTTTGGGGGAACTTCTGCGTTTAGAGACTGTGTTTTAATCAATATGTCAAGAACACAAACAGTGTAAGTTGACATAGGAATGAAGGTCTCGGAATAGTAATATTATACCATGTAATGGTGGAAAAGTTGTGAAAGTAGAACTGACAGGTCGATCGATAGGGTCAAGATACAAACAAAATGCCCGGCTGTTACGTGTTAATAAATCGGGCACATCCACATAAACTGAACGTTGCGTTGAGTCGCTTAATTGCATCAAGCTCGAGGTTACTAGCCAAATGTAAAAGTGAAAGTAAAATTGTTCCTATGCTTAAATGGAGTGAGACATAGGATATGCAGGCATATGTATAAAGTATATAGGCTGTATAGTCGTAGATATACGTGTTTATACTGTATTTTCCTTACGGCTTACATTTGCGTGTTTTATATGATTCTCAGCATAAGCAGAGATTTCCTTAAACGACGTAAACGGGGTTCGTGTTTGTGATGAGAGATGTAGTTGTTTGTGGTGAAGAGATGTAGTTGTTATTGATGTGAGATGTAGTTTGTGGTGAGAGATGTAGTTGTTTGTGGCGACAGACGTAGTTTGTGGTGAGAGATATAGTTTTTGTGGTGATAGATGTAGTTGTTAGAGATGAGAGATGTAGTTGCTTGTGATGAGAGATGTAGTTGTTGGTGATGAGAGATGTAGTTGTTGGTGTTGAGGGATGTAGTTGTTGGTGTTGAGGGATGTAGTTGTTTGGTGAGAGATTTAGTTGTTTCCTGTGAGTTGGAGACTGATGTAGGTGCGATTTCGTTAAAATTTGTGTTTTAAATGGTAAGCATTTACAGTATGTCTATTGATCTACTTCAAGCCATGAAGTTGATGTTAATTTGGCTGTTTTGAAATTTTGTGAACAAACTGTTATCGGCGTGGTTTATTAACGTTGTCCCTACCCACCAGCTACAACCACTGGACATTTCGTATTATAAACCCATTAAGACCTACGTACGTAGAAGTGAGTAATAACTTTTTCGGAGAATTCGAAAGAATGGGAAGGGTTCCTAGGGTTGATTTTGGTTTCACTTCAAAATTTGTGTGACAAAAAACGGCAACTGCTCATGCTCAGAGTGAAACTTCTGTAATGGTTGTATTCTTTTTTAATGAAAACATTGTAGAGGACATGGCCGTTTCTCATCAAGTGAAATAAACCAGGATTCGGAACAAATTACAAGTTGCAGCATCCCTGAAACCCCCCACTGACCAGATGGATTTGTAAGTGTAACTTGTCTCAGTCCATCACGTTTTCATGACAAGCTATGAGGTTTGAAATCATGACGCTGTAATCATGCATGTTAAAACGATCGGGCCTAGACCAGTTCATCTCTTACGCCGGACTTACTCAGGGTCGTGTAATGACAACACCGTGTCTTTCCAAAACCAAGCAATAAGAACATAGGGGAAGTAACAAGAGAAACACTAAAATAATCACATCGCCAGAATTAATTCCTACTCTCAGATCGAAGGAGACTGCTGGTGCGTCTGTTTTTTCTGGCAAAGTTTTAAACGCGGATATATTGAAAAGACAAATTCGTCTAAAAGAAACATCTTGCGACAAGAGTGAAACGATAGCTAAACAAATGTTTGATAACAAAGCCACTGACATTGAGGAGTATGACGTTTATTTGTGAAAGAAGTACAGTATTAGTGGAGAACTGTGGAACACATGTATAATTCTGTTACAAGTGTAGAGAATTACACCATGATATTGGGTACATGTAATCTGATTGCATGGGCTAGGCTTACCCTGCAATATTCTTATCGCATTTCCCCTCTAAAATAATATTAGTACTATGGGAATCCCGACTACCTAAGCTACACATCTGTTACCTTATGCAAGGTACCTGAGCTGAATATAGCCACCTTATGGAAAACATTTACCACCTTAAAATCGAAGGAAAAGGCTGGAGCTAAAATGGTAGTCTCATAGAAAGATCATTTGTCTGCACAACCGGAGTAAGTCGTTGATGAACTCCCATGGGGTGTGAACACGAAAGAGTTTTTCTACAAGTTTGCAATTGGCTATATTATCAGCACCCCTGGGGGTAATATGGTCAAGGAGTGCTGGTAACGTTTCCAGTCGATATTTCTTTAAACCATGTGTTATAGTTTAAGTTTTATTGAAGAGATTTATTACAGTTATGCGTGAAAACGTGAAATTGACAGTGCAAGAAAACAGAGTTCAAATTCGGATGTTGTATTATTTCAAGAAGTAGAATTTTAGAATTAAATTAAAGCATACAGTACAAACCGAAGAACAAGAAATCATAAAACTAGTCAAAATTACTTTTACACAAAGGAAAAATAAATTCGCCTTTATCTGTAGTTGTCAATCCAACTCAGATTTCATGGATATGCATTTTGCATAATGTACAAGACCACATGCCTTCACTTCATCCCTTCGTCAGATGAAAGAGAGCCAACTTTCTTCAGACGTCTTCGGAGGGGCTTCGTTCCTTTCTCTCGCGCACAGAACGAGTGGCTGTTTTCTTATCACCTCTTGTTGATGGCTGTTTTGTGCTTAAAAGATTTGTTTTCAGTACTATTGCCCGGCTATTTAATGACACTCGTATTCTTGCTTTTGACTGATATTTTCATGGAATCGACAGGATGCTTTTAAACGAGTTTGGTATGAAGATCTGTTAATGTTCCGTGTTTCCTGTGAAGGTGCAATGATTGCTTTCCTCCCCGTATCAGCATCATCATCTTTGCCGAAAGACAGAATATCAGGATTTAGTTTGGTTGCCATGCAACTTTGCCAGATGCACCAGGCACAGTAGCGACTTGCGAGCCCTCTTCTGTGACATAAGAGCAGGAGCTGGCGTGTTATTCGCTGTCACAGCTTTGGAGACTTGAGCGTCCTCACTGTGTGTTACAAAACTGGGAGCGAAGGTTTTGTCCTGAATACTCGAGGGATTGAAGGACTAGATGCCAGTGGCACGAATCCTGCGGTAATGTTGGCTGGTGTGGCCGCTTTATCCCATGCTTCAATGAATATATGGCCAATCTGTGCTAGGTGAGAGTGCGATCTGTGCTGCTATGGTTATAAAAGAGCAGAACCTATCCATCCGATTAATGCTGAAATGGTTCCAGGACAGATTTGTATATAGGTTGCAGTTCATGTGTATTCTGACTTGGAAGGCACAGCATTGTTGTATCGTGACGGTATGCAGCGCCACTATGCTGTGATCCAGGTGTGATGTCGCCCCGTCAAACACCAATAATCAGGGACCTGCAAATTTATAACAGCCGAAATGTTTAAGCCAATTAGCAGAGGATTCTCATGCTACAACGACTGTTCATATGAGCTGGAGGCAATGCATCAAGCCTGTTAGCAACGTTCGTTGATACTTTATTCTCACGGCTCTCATTGCATTCTATAAATGCTCTTCCTGAAATTTACCGCATAAACATTTATTGTTTGTTTTTTTACCATTATCTATAACAAATGAAGAATGTAATATCAAAATTCCTTGAAACTTGCGAGGTTCATGGTCACATGTACGCTAAGGGTAGCAAGGCCAAGGTATTTCTGCATAACCCTTCCACGCCATATTCTCTTTTGAACGAATATTAAATTGAACAAAAATAATTTACGATATATTCATATATATTCACCAACACATGCACACTTTTTAAATGACACTATAAAACTTTAATTTGTTAAAATAATTAAAGTCTCCGACATGTTTCGGTTTATATTTAAACCATCTTCAGGGAGCTATTAGTTCATGCTAAAGTTACTTATATCACTTGTTGCTATGATGGCATTGTGGTAGCGTGTCGTTCCTTGTT
>Ga0131853_10025366_pt1 | contig 10685 bp, 6 predicted proteins | sample TergutLab28metaG_FD_92764 | JGI IMG/M metagenome (GOLD analysis project Ga0131853, IMG submission 92764) | Labiotermes labralis P1 segment gut microbial communities from Petit-Saut dam, French Guiana - Lab288 P1 (version 2) (version 2) | ecosystem: Host-associated > Arthropoda: Insects >... | reverse complement strand
ATTAATTTTTTTAAAAAAAGGACAGGGGGAGGGCCCTGAAATCCAACTTCCGGCCCACCGGCACCCGATCCGCCACCGCGTGATCCCCCCCCCCCCCCCCCCCCCCCCCCCATGTGTTTCGCCAGTATTATTCTTCCGCCAACTTCGACTTATCGCTGTATCATTCCCGCAATGAATGATTCGATGCACGTTTCAAATCGATCTTCTATTATTGCGTTTTTAAAAACTGGGTGAGTCTGAAATTACTTAAGGCAGGGCGTGTCTACGCCTGGATTGATTTTAAAAGTGGTTCATCGTTTAGCCCGTCTAGTTTACTTGGATTATAACACGGGCGGTGTTATAGAATCGAAAGTGAACAAAGAACATCATTTAAGTCTTAGTGGAGACGTAGACTGTTCCCTGCGAGTTTCCTGTAAAACACTGGAGGCAAGAGTTGTTGAATTTTTTTTTTCTGCTTCGTATTTTGGAGGTTCCAGGTTTGAGTCTTGCTTCGGAATCCGACTGTCTTCACTCACTGGACTTGTAATGTATTTTCTCATTCACTATCAGGAAAACACTGACATAATTTCTTCACATGTATTTTATATTTGTTCCATTCTGGATTAAGGTAAAGCATATCTTTTAGATTTGTCGTGGCCTATATAGAGCCATTCTCCATTATGCAGATGAAATATGAATGAATATAGAGCATTTTTGGAATTATATTAACACAGCACAGACGAAGTTGGAATGGAGAAACTCGTTTCACTGACTCTTATTTACGGTAATTCTTACACAGACGCTCCTGAGAGGGTGACCGGAACCCCAGCGGTACAAAGCCTTACCCGCCTGAGCCATTGGCACAGTTTGTACAGTCACATTGCTCTACTGCTGCCATCCACCATCTTTTCCAATTTCCAACTCGCAATTTCTTTACTGCAGTACGCAACAAAGTTATGAAGTTAAAAATTTATCTTTAGAAGTCTAGCGAGGCGGTTGTTATCCCAGGGGCAGCTTCACGTTGAGCTTTTTTAATGGAAAAACATGATAATTTTGATTTTATAATAGTCTAGAGCAGTGGTTTCCAAAGTGTGCTCAATTCCAAGGGATTTGAGACCAGTTCCCAGGGGATCAGTGGATACATTTCTGTAATGGCTACATTGAAGTGTTCTTATTTCTTAATCAAAGTAATGTTTTTTTTTAAATAATCGAAGAACTTTTTAATTGGCGAGATGTTTATTTCGTATGAACGTTAGATTATGTACTTAGGAAACTTCCCGTGCCCACGAAACAAGCGACAGTCATTTTAATTAAGGCCAAAACATAAATTCATTTTACGTGTGCTACTGGTATGTATTAGCATCATTCTAAAATCAGTTCTGAGATACAAAATTTTAGTTATGGATACCAATTATCCAGACACTCTACATTTATGTGAGGAAGGATATGAAGATCCGTGATTATTTTCGAAGACAAAACGGGTCCGCAATAAAAACCTTTGGGAAACAGTGGTCTAGAGAATCGATCGATGTTGGACATTGTTTCGGTACAACGAGGGAATATATTGGGTTGGTTTTTAAATGATGCGGTGATTGTCGCTGCAGCGCGTATTCATGTGGCAGAATCCAGCGCTCGTCAGATGAAATCTTACCGATACAGAAAGCACAAGTATACTTCACTGTTAAGCTGTCAGAAAAAAATCAACCTAGAAAACACCTCGAAATGGTTTCATGAGAAAGAAGTTTCAATTAATTATGCAGTCTAATGTTGTGAAACGTAATGATTGGGCATAGCCGATAATTTGTATACTCATCATTCCAGACACGAGTGGTGTGGACTGTGATGGTCTCTACAGGAAAAGTTTTCACCCCGCCTCTTTCCTATTTCCTCCGGTAAAACGAGATTAACAGCCAACGCTAATTTCTTGCAAAACTCAGATGTTTTATGGCCAAACCACTATAGGTTAAAAATGTCCATAAGAGTACTACACATGAAGAAATCTGCGTTTGCATTCTGAACTCCTGATGATCTCTATTACATATATTCTTATTGAAAACATGCTCTTTCAAGTAACTGACCGTAAGACATGAATGGAGTTAATTCTGCACGTGCTGACAGAGTTACGTCACATGGATATTTTCAAAACTGTAAAAAAATAATTCACCTTATTTTAAATACTGATACTACAGATTACATCTAATCCGAGATTAAATTTAAACAAATTTTATAAAATTATCTTTCAGAAATCACAGAGAAAGGCATGAATAATTATTATATACAAGAATTATAGCCTTTGGAATAATTAGCACAGTCGATATGGTTTGAGGACGCTTTAAGAGTGGGGGATGAGAGATATCCCAAAATGGCCTGGCAAGCTAGAACATCAGTGGGGACGATACCCAAATGAAGACTCCGACAAACTTGGGAAGAAAGGATACAGAAGATTTTGAAGAAAAGATGAACTGAATGGAAAGGAGTAAGAGCTCCAGACCGTAAGAGATGGTAAGCTCTTTGTGAACCCTCTACACCTACCGGTGGAAGATGATCGACTGAGTGTAGGTGAAGTGAGAGTTGATGTCTTATTTTGAACTTAGCCTTACATTTCGATTGTCTAATTGACTGAAACACGAACTTAATCTAAATAACGTTTAAAAATTATATTCTTCTTAAAAGACACCCTGCATCTCGTGCGATATCTGAGGTTTTTACTGCCGTACCGATGAAGACCCCAAGCTTCCGGGGTTTCTCGCCGTGTAAACTGGCAAATAGCCTTTCGTTACACGGTCAAGACGGTGTAACGTACCGGCAGGCTTAGATCTTCACACTTCGTCTGCTTTACTGATTGTCTACTGAGCTAATTAATCGCTGTCTATTCTGTGTATCGCATAAAACGCATAAATCCATTCAATATGTATATTGCGGTTTTTAATGTCGGAAGAGGTTGTGTTTTATTGTATTGACGAATGTGTTTTAACGGATGAAGCTTGTAAGAGAAGATTCTCAGGCAAAGCAGTAGACCCGACGGGCTGCTAAGCAAGTTGGGTGACGGAGACTGCCTCCAAGACAATTCCGAGCCTGGATTCGAGTTGCTGGAAATTCTCTGCCATGACAAGCGACAGAAGTCAAATATTGGTGTGTGTTAAGTACGTGAGGTATGTGTAAATTCAGACAGATAAACCTATTCATGTTAATCCCCAGCTTCACACATGCTCTTGTAAAGTATCTGCCCGAAATACAAAAGAAATTTTTTATTATTTATTATTCATACCAAAATACATAAAAATACAAAAAGAAAACTTTCCCAAATCTGACATTCGCAAAATATGTTGCCTCTATAGGTTTTACCACGATTGTTTTCTCTAGTACTTTACCAAAAGTTGCAAAATTGGAGTGTGGTTTTGGACGAGAGAATGGGAATTGACCTGTTTGCATGAAGGTGAAGGTATAGCAATCCCTTTACAGGCCTGGACAGGCCCTGATGGTTCCAGGAGGTTGGGGCTTCTAGATTTCATGGCAATCGGCACATGAAGGTTGTATGGTTGTCAGCCCTACTCACTGGCCGCCTTTACTCCCCAGGAAATATCCTTGGTACTCATTTTTATTAGAGACTTAGTCGACCCCAGGACCATAGTGCGGCTGAAGAATTATGTAAATGAAAAACTCCAATGACACCATCGGGAATCGAAACCGCAAGGCTTGTAGCACGGTGCCTCAACCACCTGCGCTTAGTCGTGTAAGTGAACACTACTATTTCGGGCAAAACTTGTCCCATATTTTTTCCCCGTATCATATTCACCTTGCTTGCCCTTTCGAACCGCAATCTATCGTCTTTCCCATTTCCGTGTACCTCATTTACTGTTTTCCTTGCAACCGGCGTGTGTGACCGCATCTCACCCTACTCACGTCGACACTGAAAACGGATGCGGCATGTTCCTCCGAAGCGTTGGTGTCACAGTGTCACAAATTAGAAGGTCAAAATCTGAATACACATATCTGTAAAGACAGTGGAAACTAGTCCTAGGTTGGCTCATCTCTGTAAGTCGCAATGTTCGTATCTGTGCTTTTAGTTTATGGTGGTGACGACAGTGTTATTGCTGCTGATAAAGGAACTGCCTTCGTGGCTGTGTTGCTTATTTAAACTTTTAACATTGCGTCATAGGCATAGTAAGTGCAGTGTTTATGTTTAGCGATAATGTCAGCTTAATGGCTGTATAATTATACCTGCTCTTGTGCAGTGTCATTGTTATCTCTGCTATTGTTTAAATCCCCTTTTTTTCTGTAAGGCTCGCTAAATTACCCAAAAATTTATACAGTGATTCTAAAAAAAAAAGTGTTTTCAATTCAACACATTTATTGCTCCAGGTTGCCAGTACCTGCTAAGGGTTGATTATGGACCTACAAGTAAGCTACCTGCCCTTTGTGTCACAACGGCACGTGTGTCTAAGTACGTTCTCAGTTTGCTTCTGGTACAAGTCTATAAACATCCACAAAAATCTGGGGCATTTCAATATCGACAGGTACCGTAAACTTGGGACAACATAGTTGTTTTTGATTCAAGTTGGATTCCGGTGGCAGCGCGGTCTAAGGAGTAGGTCTGCAGCCGCATGCTTGCTGGGATTGCGGTTTCCAATCCTGCCGGGGCATGGATGTCTGTCTCTTAAGAGTGTTTTGTTTTGTCAGATAGAGATCTCTGCGACGGACTGATCGATTGTCCAGAAGGGTCCTACGGAGTGTGGTGCGTACAACTAAGTGTGATCGTGAAGCCTCAATAATGAGGAGGCTTTTGTCCACTAGGGGCTGGCAAGCCGTATAAAAAAATATCCAAGTTGGAACCGTGTCAACTGAAGAACTGAAATACGAGGGACTCAGTCTATCATTGACCACCACAAAGCACTTTAAACTTCCTGGATGTCTTCAATAAAATATAAGTCGGAGGATATGTTGTCGATTCTGGTTCCGACATAGGTACATCTTTTTTTTTTTAACTCGTGTTTCCGTGCATCTTAATTCACTGTTAATGAAAATCCAACCAGATGCAACAGTATGCAGATATTTATTTACTGCAAAGTCACTCTACGTGTTTCGTGTGTCACAGCACCCATCATCAGGAGTACTAAAAACTGTAACCGCAGGCTCCGGTACAGGTCATAATACTGGTACAGCTACTTCCCTCCAACGTGGCCTGATCAGGCCACGTTGCAAGGAAGTAGCTGTACCAGCATTACGACCTGTACGGTAGGTTACGGTTACAGTTTTTAGTACTCCTGATGATGGGTGCTGTGACACCCGAAACATGTAGAGTGACTTTGCAGTAAATAAATACCTGCATACTGTTGCATCTGGTTGGATTTTCATTAACATAGGTATATCTGTATGCTGCTTTAGACCAGGCATATCAAACTGGTGGCCATTTGAATTAATTTGACGGCGCGCGAATCAATTCAAAACAGACTGCGATTGAATGGGTCAGATCGTAAACTCGGTTATCGAACTGTTGAGTGAAACGTTACATTTCTCTGTGTTTCCACAAGAGATAACCTCATACGCACTGGTTGCGTGACTACTCCGTTGCCTCCAAAAATGTTTCAATTTGCTTGCCAAATATTTACGATGTTTGGTGACACGTAATTGTGCTAACAGTGTGTGTCAGTCGTGAAACGAAACAAGAGCTCCGAAAGATCACGCTGAACTGATTCGCATTTTTGGTCCATAAGGAAAGATGCATCGACGCGAAATTTAGAGCTGTACATTAGTAATCTAAGAGCAACTAAATGGAGTCCCTTTTCTTGTAACTTTCTGATTAGAAGTGAGATATTAAATTGTAGCCGTTTGGATACTACAGTTTAGATTGGGATGCAGATTTGAATTTGTTTGTAACAAATGATTATTTTTTGACATTTATGGTATCGCAGTACTTTTATATTCTATACCTTCCTCTTTTCTTTGAAAATTTTGCGGAATATTTTCAAATCTTTAGCACACTGTGATTTTCATACATCAGTGGCTGCACATGCCTGTTTTTAGAGTTTGACTGGCTTTGCATTATCTAAATCCGCTTCGTGAATGGTTTTTCGCGTTGTCGTATCTGTGATGATAGATGTGTAGGAATAACTACGATCCTAGATGTAGTTCACAAATTTTCTGCAGGACTGATTCCATTAACTTTGCTGGAATATTTGGGTTCTAGATTATATTTCCTCTCGGAGCGTAAATAATTCTGTCTTTATTTATCTATGTTGTATTTTATTGTATTGTCATGTGCAGGGTTCGATTATGGTGCGGACAACTCGGACAGCTGCCCAGGGCACCAAAATATAGGGGGCTCTAAGGCGTCACTGGAATAATCAGAAATATGATGCTGGTACACTCAAGTTCCTACACGCGAAATAATTCCTCATAAAGTTCGCCATCCCTGTCATAGGCCGAAAACTTCTAGAGAATATTTGTTTGAAGGGGCGCTCACATGTCTTGGGCTGGCCCTGGTCATATGTTGGTAGATACATTGTCACGAAAATTTTCCTAATCCAAGGAACTGTAACTATGAATGAACTGAAGGACTTAATGGAGAACAGTTCCTGAGAAGACAGCGCACCTGAAGGTGGCCAAGAAATTCCCCGCCATTTATGCAACCCTACAATTAATTTACCGTATTTACAAGAATCATCCAAAGGTGTTTGTCTTGGACCCAACGAGTCCTTTCCGCACCAACATACAATTTTCTTGAAACGTATTTCAACTTCCTCCCGAAAATACCAACGTTTCCTACAGTCATTATTTTTAAATTCTGCTAACTAATACTTTATGTGATTTTTAGTATTTCTCTTTTCATACTGCATGCCCAGTCCATCTTATTTTACTGGATTACATCCCGTTAGTTCCTAGGGAACTATGCATAGATCTATTATTTATCTCCTCGTATGCATAAAAATATGTTTCTTGTGGAGTTCATTATCATATTTCAATATTTATTGTTGAATATATTTCACACACAAATTGTCGGAAGGATAAATTACTAATTACAACAAACTTGCTTACACTCTTCCATATTCAACATGATTGGTGTATAAGCCTACTTCTTAATTGCTAAATGTCGATCGTTAAAAATCCTGAAAGAGGTTCTAAAATTTACATATTCCATGTCCGTGCATAAAGGTGTGTTATTTACTTACATAAAAGCGAATCTCAAATGTAATAGTGAGTGGTTTTATCATACATCCTTGTACAATTATTTGTATACTAATTGTATTCTTATTATACGAGAGCCTGATCATGGACACAGGAGTGACCGAAACATGTTGGTGTAGAAGTATAATATGCAATTGAACATATTTAAAGATTGATAATAATTTGTTTGAAAGGGCGAAACATTTCAAACATTTGGGAACTCCCTTGACGAATCAAAGTTCTATTCAGGAATAAATTAAGAGCAGATTGGAGTCAGGGAATATGTGCTATCATTCGGTGCAGAAACTTTGGTCTTCCAGCTGTCTATCCAAAAATATAAAGATTAAGGTATACAGAAATATAATTTTTCCTGTTGTTCTTTATGGGTGTGAAACTTGGTCGCTCACACTGATGGAGGAACGTAGGCTGAGGGTGTTTGAGAATAGGGTGCTGAGGAGAATATATGAACTTAAGAGGGACGAGTTAACAGGGGAGAGGAGGAAACTACATACTGAGGAGCTTTATGATCTTTACTCGTCACCAGATATTATTCGAGTGATCAAATCGAGAGAATGAGATGGGCAGGGCACGTAGCATGTATGGGTCAGAGAAGAGGTGTATACAGGGTTTGGTAGGGAAGCCTGAGGGAAAGAGATAACTTGGAAGTCCCAGGCTTCGATTGGAGGATAATATTAAGATGGCTCCTCGGGAAGTGAGATATGGAGGCATGGACTGGATTTATCTGGCTCAGGATAGGGACAGGTGGCGGGAATTTGTAAATGTGGTAATGAACCCTTGGATGTGCTATTGTTTGGTTCGTTATATAAGTATACAAAGCTCTAAAACAATTAGGCGACCTTTACGCGCGTCTGCCCCTGCTTATAAACTTAGCCTTAAAAACAGAACTATGTATCACATCCCGTACATACAAGGGCACACATTTCAAAGCACAGTGTAAAATACTTAAAAGAAATGCTTGTAAGAGTCATCTATGTTTTAAAGTGGTCATTGTAAATAAATGAAGTACCTCAAATAATACTTCAAAACGATATTAGGCCTACATTAACAAAAAACCGAACTAAAATATGCACATTCGTATAAAACTTATCCAGACGATAGCAATATTCATGTCTTTGAGAACGTTAGCTAACGTGACAGCTTAATTTTTTTGAAGCCTGCATCCACCGGAAATGTCGGGTCCGTTTCATCCTGCAGTGCAAATTATCTTATTCCTCAGCACAGTGGAAGTGCTGACCACCATCTTCTAAGGAGACACTCCGCGAGTTATCAGTTTTTGGCACAATACTTCATGGAAAGCAATAATTTAGAACAGTGGTTCACAAACTGAGCCCAGGGGATCCGTGGATACATTTCTGTAATGGCTACTTGGAAGTTTACTCTTTTTTTTTTTAATTAAAGGAATAACATTTTGTTTAAAAAAATTGAGGAACTTCTTGAATTTATTTCGTATGACTGTTAGAATATCTTATTAAGAAGCCTCCTGTAACCGCGAAGCGAGCGACAGTCAGTTTACGTAAGGTCAAATCACGCAATGCATTATTACGTATGCTACTGTTATGTATTCATGGCTAAGATCATTTCTGGAAGCGTGTTTTTTAATTTGGTTACCTATCACCCAGACACCCTGAAGGTATTTACGTCAGCAAGGATGTGAGGATCCGTGTTTATTTTTCGAAGCCAAAAGGGGTCCGCAAACAAAAAGTCTGGAAGACTTTGGGTTAGAGGAATGCTGCATGAACCGTGGCACCTTCCTTCACTAAGTAACGTTACGTATTCTTCTGTTAATATTTTGGAGAATTCTGTCACTATTGGCAGAACACAGGGGTGGAGGTTCGTTGTTTCTTCGAAAACACTCTTCCTACGATTTAAAATCAGTTATAATATAAATTATAATAAATACTAATAAGTTATGATAGAATAATAAGTTTTATATATTATATATAAATAAAATAATAATTAATATTACTGAAAAATAAGAAATAATATAATACAAAATTTTATTTTGTTAAGCACGGGAACTGCCACTGGATAGTTATGCGTTCAGTGTGGTGCTTATGGAGGTGCCGAATGATATCTGCATTCGGAATATTACATTGGTTTTTTAAAAATGACTACTTAGTGTCTGATAGAAACAAATTTCTTTACACGGGGTTTAGGCTCTTTCACAAAATCGCGAAAGGCGACTATTAACTTCGTAATGTCTGTCTCTCTGCCTGTCCGTACGTCAGTCACAACCCCCCCCCCCCCACTGGATGGATTTTCATGAAATTTAATACTTGAGAATTTTTGGAAAATATGTCGAGAAATTCAAAATTCATTAAACTGTGAGAAGAACAACGTGTTTACATGAAGACCCGTGTACATTTATGATACTCTCTTGCTGAATTCTTCTTAGATAGAGAAGTGTTTCAGACATAAGTTGTATAGAAAATCAAAGCACATGTTTTATCAATTATTCTTGTCCTAAAATCCTGCCATTTATGAAGTGATGTGGGAAAACGTTGTACAGGGCGGACAGATCACTGATCACAATGTAATAAGACCCATGCGCATTACATGCTGAATACGTAAAGCTACAAACACACAAGCAAAATATGTAATACTTAATGCTCTTCCACTGTAACGATGGTTTTTACGAGAGCGCCTCAGTGTCAAGTTATACGTCACGTACAGTACATTGCCTGTCTTGTTACTGCGGGCTACAGCGCCCGGTGACTAAATAATGATTTACTGTTCTATGTTAATTCTTCTTTAATAGGCAGAAATAGCCCCGTGGAAATTTTTCCTGCTTTTGCGACATAAATTATGATTACAGTTTCCCAATAAAATCGCTTTCTAGAAGCTGTACACTGCATTCAGTCTCTTGTAAAACACTACATTCTGTCTGCATGCAATGTTACAGTTTCCATGGATATGTCGTCTCATTATGATTCCTTCCAACGTGTACCCCTCCTTGCTTTCTGTTGAATTATCCAAACCATATCGGACATAAATATGGCAAATCTTTGACAGCCTGGTCGCAAATGTAGCTCAAACGGTGAAGCATATGTATTATTGGCACATTTTGTGTTATATTGTACTATATTTGACATAGTTAGCACATTTAGAGCGAAACATTAAGATGATTAACAAGACACACAATGTAGGTATAACGTAACATTGAGGCGCGATCTTACAACCATTGTTGCAGTGGAATTGCCATAAGTATTACATCTAATATGGAGTAGTAATATAATATGAAGTGTAGCGAAGTGAAATAAAGTGAAATGAGGTGAACGAAGTGAAGTGGAATGAGGTGAAGTGAAGTGCAGTATCGGGAAAGAGGGGGGGAGGGGTGGGGGAGAACGAGTCCTTACGGAAAAGTTTTGTAGGAGTAGTAAGTGATGAGAAGTGAAGGGCTGTGATGAGAGCGTGAGTGAATTAATGATTTGGGGGGGGGGGGGTTACAAAAAAACAAAACGCGGTCCCCTTTTCTTGGGGGGTTTTTACTTTTTTTACTGTTTTTTAATTGGTCTCGGTGT
>Ga0131853_10025365_pt1 | contig 10685 bp, 7 predicted proteins | sample TergutLab28metaG_FD_92764 | JGI IMG/M metagenome (GOLD analysis project Ga0131853, IMG submission 92764) | Labiotermes labralis P1 segment gut microbial communities from Petit-Saut dam, French Guiana - Lab288 P1 (version 2) (version 2) | ecosystem: Host-associated > Arthropoda: Insects >... | reverse complement strand
TTTGGGCATTTTAAGAAAGGGGGGAGGAAAAAAAGGTGGGGGAAGTTTTCCCAACATTGTTTTAATTTAAGATGTTTGGTTTAAAAAGTGTTCGGGGACGGCCGGGGGAGTTGGGGGGGGGGGGGGTTGGGGGGGGGGGGGGGGGGTTGGAGCAAAATTGGAATTTGACTCTACAGCAGTCTCTCGTCAACAGCTGAGGTTACTTTCCTAACTCAACCTGCGGTAAACAAACCTGCAGTTCACGAGGAAAATTGGGAGTTACGCAAATGATGTTTGAAGCACATAAGCACAATTAAAATCCTGTACTGTATACTCGTACTTCGAAGATAAACACTAGTATACCCATTTTAATATCATGCATTCCGTGCAAGGTGCTGGTAATCATTTGCATGTATCAACATACGCACATAATATGCATAAAATTGTAAGTTATACATCCACATGTTCTATGCCTCTATGAGACAAAGGAGAATACTTCGGCGAGAGTGAGAGGAAGTGAAAGGAAGATGAAGTGCTTCATGAGCTAAACATATCCCTCTTCATAAAACATTAATGGAACAATCAAATAGTGAATGGCGACATGGACTGTGCAAGTAACGTACGGAAGACCAAAAACATGCTCATGACCAACGTGGCAAGCGACACACGCCTAGCCAAAGTAATTTTTCCACACGGCCTCCAGGATGTTATTTCACATTCTCCAAAACATTACACTCTCTAGTTGCAAGGTTTGATGTTCTCAATGCAGTGCTGCAAAAAACTCAATTCTTTTGGGATGTGAAGCTGTGCCGTTGGGTGCGTAGCTCCCTGGACCTACAGGACGCAGTATGATCCTTGAAACGCTGGGTACTACATACCCAAAGACACAGTGTCATATCCCATAATTCAGTCTTTAACACAAGCTGCTTACCAGTCAAGATCTACTACCCACTATACATTATTTCAGGGACATGGAGTAGGCCAACGTGGGGCTAGTGTATCTCCGTGTAACAAATTTGCGCTTCTGCCGTGTTGTTACTACTGGTTTCAGGTAATTCAGAATTACTGAGTTTGGCAGTTCTCCAAACACATTAAGCTTATACCACGTTTCGTGAAAAGCCATCGGAAGCTAAGTGTAAGCACGCACGCACAGCATGTTAATCTCACACGCGTAGGTTTCTAGGTTTTTTAAGGAAGGAAAATGGGCTAACCATGGGGTGTGTAGATGTGCACTACATGCCAAGTGCCTCTGTGGCTGCCTGCTGCGATACATTAATGGACTAAGGAGTTATGCAAGCGGGGTCCTTGACTAGCTGAATGACTGTTGGCCTCTGCTCCATTAAGTTAGAAAGTACCGTCGACCACCTTTACATTTAATGCAGATCAGTTTAATTTAATTGTCAAAATTATACAAAACCTGAAGCTGTCTCTGTGTATAAGCACCGTGCTACTGAGACATGAAGTGCAGGTAATGCCGCACGCCTTCCTGACCTGGCAAAAGGAGTCAGTAACTTCAAACTCCGGCCGCTGTGCCCTCGCGGAGAGAGCAAGGAGTAAGATCTGGATGGGCCTCAAAAGTAATCTGGACAAGGTGGGCGGAGTTTTTTTGTACTATTAGAATTAATATGCACCAATTAAATAAATTAGTTTTTCTTTCTTCTTTGTCAATACAGTTTTCCAATCGTCTCCACCAAGTGCTTATCTTGTCAGTGTCAAGCGATGCAGACAGCGGAAGTGAGTCGGTCATATTCATTTCTGTACAGCAGTAACAATATGAGTAACAATATGTTCTGTTACAATACGTCACGCTCCTTCTTCGAAGTTTAAGCAGAATGTAATACTGTGATCAATTTCATAACGAAATAAAACCTAGAAATAAGTGTGTTGCTCCGGAACCCTACGAATTGAGGCCCAACACAACCACAGGTCGCAAAGGAGCAAAATAAGGGAATACATCTGCTTCCAAACAGACATAACAGGAAGGCTATATGATGTGCACATCGTAACACGTGGTATGGACATGAGGTGGTTGAACTTTCCTAATTTTTGACCTGAAAGCTATAGCCAGAATAACACCGCCCACTCCCCCCACCACCACCATCAGAGCCCGCCGCCATCTCCTCAACCCCGAAAACTTCCTTCAGTGGGTCGATACAAAACGTCTGCACCGACCCCAGCACGAGGAGGGTGGGGCCCAACTCACCGTCATGCCCGACAGTTGATCAGAGGTCACCAATTCATTGATACATCGTCTGCCGTCATTTTAAAAACACGATAATCTTGGCCGAGCAATGGCTCAGACGGTCAGTTGCCAGCTTCTCACCTCCAAAGTTTGGGTTCAATTCCCTGACTGTCCATGTCGGATTTATTGTGGTCAATGCACTGGGGCAGGTTCTTTTCCTTCAGCTTTTCCTTAGCAATTATCACTCCACCGATGTTCATCATTCGTGCATCGCACGGGGAGCAGGTAATGGGCCAATAACAGGCGGCCACGGTAACACACTCACCCCATCCCAAGAATTAAAAAAAAAAACTGTCTTCCCTGAAAAGCAGTCATCCAAAAATTTCCTGTTGGGAACACCTAAGGTACACAGATAACATACACACTCTGATCCCCTACAAACAACACTCGTTAAGTTATAGAGATTTAGCTTGCAAATCATCTTGCCAATCTTTCTCTTCACATCAAGATTTCCGACTTCAATTTTGTATGCATATCGCGTGACTCCTACATGTGCTAATTGCCCAACCATCTCATTCTCCTTCATCTGATTCATGGGTCTCCAACCTTTTCATGGCAAAGGGCCACGCCCCTTATTGTGGGCTGGTTCGCGGGCCGCACGTGGAAAAAAAAACAATAGGCGGTATACCTAAGTGGCTAAATTATTGTGATTTTTTATAGTACGAGTATACACGTAACTTACAAATGTGGCCGCGGGCCGCATAACACACCCTGGCGTGCCGCTGCTTGCAGACCCATTATATGGCTGATCAACCTAATAATGCATGGTAAAGAACACAAATTATGAGGTTCCTCATTGTGTGATGTTCTTCATCCTCCTATCAAATACTCACACGCGGCTCAAAATATTTTCACCACTCTGTTTGAAAACATCCTCAGTCTACGTTCATTCCTCATGACGTCAGGCCGATTTTCACACCTACACAAACAAAAGAGATGTGCGCTTCACCGTGGACTCGGTGTCTATAATGGACAACAACATGCAGATATACCATTCATTTTAGCCGTCTGCGAATCGTATTTTTCTGGACAAACATTTCGTTGTTAAAAAATTTTCATTACAGATAAAATGCAAAATTCGCATAGTAGAGGATACCTGTATGGCCACTGTACTGCAACAGCCCGTGATCAAAATTCTCATTAATTTATAATGCATTTAACTGGCAACAATAGCACAGAAAAAATAATTGTCAACAACCATGTCGGTTGTGGTCATGAGGCGGGGATATGGAATTCAATAGCCGTCACTACTAGTGTCGGAGGTCATCAACGTCCTTGGGCATGTGGACCGGCAAAGCAGCATTATAAATCGGATTTGAGAAGGCAAACGCAAGCAATACCTAATTTCCGATCAGTTACTGTGCTATTTATCCCATGTCGGAATAGTATCAATAACATGATAGTACAGACGACAAAGTGATACTATTTCATACTCCACGCATTTCGCTGACTTCAGGGCGGGGCGGAGGGCAAAGGGGTGTCATTCACCGACATCTGAGTCTAACGCAGCAGTGCAGCCATTGAGTTTTGCTGGTTTTAACCTTAAAAATGTGGATACGAAAGCCGGTCTTTCATGATGTCTTCGCTCTCCTACGATATTACGCAGCGTTCATTGGCAATTTCTCACCGACGTTTCGGGACAGCCGCACCGATAGGCTGTCCCCCAAACGTCAGTAATTATCAATCAACGCTGCGGAATGTCTCAGAAGAGCGAAAACCTCATTTACAACGTGAAGGAAGCCTGAAACAAAACCACATATGGTTGGAAAGAATTCATGAACCCCAAATAAAACTGCTGCAGAAGGAACGCACTGTTAGGAGACTAGCCAGTAGAATCTGACGGGATCAGTTGGAAGCCCCACAGGCTATGGGCAATTTTTAAATGTAAACTGGACAGCAGACCGCCACCGACAGACAAGCCTAAACGCATATCACACTCACCTTCCTTTTTTTTTAAAAAAAAAAAAGGGTGTTTTACTATTACTTCAATCTTTGCAAAATTGATGACTGCCTGCAATGTAGACCCTTGTATTGAGAATACGCTGTGTGTTCGAGTTTACTTTATCACACGGCTCGTGAGGCAGGGCTTAATGAAAAGCTGAAGGATATAAAATTATTAAAGCAAGTAAAACAAGCTCTCTTTATTAACCCGAAATCTAGATGCTTTTACTATTTTATCAGGGGAAAAGGTCCGGAAAACAAACTCTTCTCAACTGTCAACCCCTTTCAAGCATGAAATTCAATGAACTATGCGCAAAATTCAGATTCTACCTCACAAGAAACACACTGCACCTCTGTCATTACGATCACACATTTCACGAAATACACTGACGTAACTACCGCACCTAAAAGGGTAAAAAGTTAAAAACTCATGAATACCGCTCTATCAACTGTTACAACAGGAACGAATCCCAGCAATGCGAGCGGGAGGGACAGGTGCAGCAAAGAAGTACTTCAAAATACATAAGGGGAGAGAGTGTGGAAACTATGCCCCCGCACTGGACGCCAAAAGTCGTGGCTGGCAGTGTATTAAAATAGCACTCCCTCTCACTTCCAGCGCCAAAATTAACCGCCGTTATACTGCAAGTCACAAAATATTATCGTGCCTATGACGTTCACCAATTCTCCACAGGGCGAGACCAGAGGGCCCGAGAGTCCGAACCAGGGGGTGCCATACCTGCTACTGCCGTACACGAGGGCCAGGAATGTAACAACTACCTTATCAAATAACTACACCACGATCGCGGCAAGGCAAATGTGGTGTGGAGGAATTTGGCAAGAAGGTAGAAGATAAACGCCAAAATATTACATTACGTTACCCTGTGGTTCACACGAGAAATTAATAATAGGTAATAATACTGTTTACCATACTATATATGGTTGTAATAAAGAAGCCTACCTACCAGTAAATGACTGGTGTATCGCCTTATACATTAAACATTAAACATCTTAGTAATCAAATCAGTAAAAATATCCACCAATTCTTAATTAGTTTATAATGAAACCAAATATCAGATGCTGTGGTGACTGCAACAAATTTCCACTAGCACAGTCTTCAAACATCTCGTGTGCGTGTGCGTGTGCGCGCGCAGGTGCGTGCGTGTGTTTATATATATTCTAAAGGCACTTGAGATATTACAAGCGGAACTCTAGCGGCTCACCAACCTAAATGGAAAGGAAAATGTACTTTAACGTGGCAGTAAATGTTACCAAATTTCAACTAAAAAGCGTCTAAATTTTTAAAGTCGTACAGTATTTCATAACCCTATACTTACCGGCCCCTGCATTAACCATACCATGAACATTTATGTGGCTGTAAAAGATAATTATTCTTGAACAAAAATGAGGAATATGTTATGATGACTACCCATGACACATACTGTTTACTGCAGTACATTAAGACTGGAAACTAAATGAAACCTTTTCTGAGAAAAATGAACATCCAACATCCTGATAAACACACACACACATACACAGAACCTCGCCCTAAACCTTCATCTCACAGGGTTACAAATGTAAGTTTGTAAAATTGAAATGACATGTACACATAGGCAGTAATAACAATGTATTGACAAACAGAAAACAATGAACTTATCCAGCTGTGTAGTGGCTGGCAATCTGCCTGGAAAAGTGACCACTGATCTTCTAGTGGTAAGCTCATTTCATGCCGTTATCTATGTCAATTTTCAGGCAAAATACAAAGTGTCCTAAAATAAAAGTGGAGAGGTGTGACACAACACACCATGATCCTCTCAACGCATATCACAAGGACCTATTCATTTTATTGTTACCAGCACCTACAATTGTAATTCACACTGTGCCATCAGTATCATTTATTATTAATTTTAAAACATAATACAACCTAAAACTTGATTACAATACTTCTTACAATTCACTATTCCAGAACGTTCAACCCAAACAATCTGAAGAGAAAAATCAGAATGTTTTTTTATGACCACAATCCTAGGCAATAATCGTTATCACAATCTGAAATCTAATGGCATTACCCATCTTTGACTATCATTTAATAATTTTCACAAAATATACAAGAAAAAAATAACTGTGACTGGACAAAATATTCTTGTATGGTAACTAATAAGCACTGAAACTTGCTGTATAAACTATGCATGTTACAAACATGTACAATTAAAACCTAAATGCTGAAGTCCTTTAGAAAACCAAAGGGAATAAACCAATAGCAAATGCATATTTTTAAAGCTTTTTAATTTGGTAGCAAAACGAAAGTAATGTCAACCCTGTTCTTAGGTAGTGGCACCATATAGCAGTTGGCTGTACTGATAAAGTTCCAAACATCTCTGCATCAAGGTGAAGTGACTAGGGTGGTGTCCTTTTAAAGTTTATAGTTATACAACCATTTTCTGTATCAAGGACTAGCCAGTGGAGATAAGTCAAGGGTTTGAGTAACTGATAATCCTGTGTGGCAGTATTTGAAGAAGGAGATATCAAGGACTTGCAGGTAATAAAACTATAAGCCAAACAAGTAAAATGAGTTACAACAAAACTCTAACAAACCAAGAAATTAGCCCTATTTCATTCCCCCTCCCCCCCCCCAAAAAAAATCGGTATGGATGATGATGATGATGATGATGATGACGACGACGACGACGACGATATCGATGATATGATATTTCTGTTCTTATTAATTTGGAATACTACCATGGCCACAGACAGAACTGGGAAGTCTGCAGAGAACTACGGGAACAACAATGACGAAATGCCTATCATCCTCACCACAGCACAGAAAGGGAAACAAGGAAATTGCAGACATTTTCAGTGCACATCATAAACAAATGTCCTCACTGTGTGAATATTTCTTTTTAAAGAATGGTCTTTCAGAATTTAAACAGCAATGTGTACTCCTCACTTTAACTACACCCCTGTAAACATGCAAGACAAGACAACCAAACTGTCTTAACAAACAAGTAACACCATGACTGACACCGCCACAACTTCAGCACACTAAGTCAATGAAGTTTCATCGAATGCATGGCTTAAACATTGAAATCTACATCCAGTAACAGAGGTCTTTTATGGCAGCAAAACAGAGCAGGTCATTAAAACATGCAGTTGTAGAAAAAATATTCTAAATGAACCACCAGTTACAACAGACATGCAGAAAACATAACCCTGATAAAGAACCACAGAACACTTTACTTCTACTTGTAGGATACAAAACCAGACATGATTATATACCTCATCAGATACATCTAAAAAATGGGCACAATTAGACCTGATCAGATTCATCTGAAAATCTTGATGAAAAATAACTTAAAACAGATAAGAATCCTGTCCCATATCACAAATATACACAAGAAAATACAAAAATTAAAGTAAGAGGTATGTACTGGGACCAAATGCTGGCATACTGTTCAACAGACCTGCTATTAAACTAGTTTACAACACCAAAACAACATACAACTGATATATCTGCCCTAATACCAACAGAACTGCAATGGTACACATCAAACTCTCTAAGTGTATTACTATGTAAATAAGCACACAAAATTAAACATTATGGCATAAAGAACTGCCAACAATAGCACCAACAGACCTGTCAGCAACTGGTGTGGTACCAAAGGCCCTGCAGGAGTTTGAAACTTATAAATCTAAAAGAAGTTATTTCCAATAATATTCAAAGTGTAGCAATGCCTGGAACAGGCCACAATACCCATAAATTTCTGTCTTAAAAAACGAATGAAAATAACACTTGTAATTACTTTTGTAAAACCTGTACTTATAAATGAACCAGTACAAGGGCATATACCGGCAGCAGCATCAGCAAGACCAACAAGAGCAAAAGAAAATGGACAAAACACCATGGCCCTTTTGTGTATAATGGTACAGCTAATACATGTGCAGACACATGGTTTAACAAAAGATATGAGGACTGAATAAGAAACTGTCTAAAGGCACACAACACAGTATAAATCACACTTCACTTACCTGTACTTGGAACATGGTGACAGAGTCATCTAACATTTGAACACGTACTGCAAGCATCTTTCCACCCTTCTTGGGTGTGGCTGGAGGAGTTCTTGTACCTCCATCTACCCCTGCAGGGGTTGAATGGGAATGAGGCAGTTTCATGGAGGATCCTCCTCCAACACCCCCATCTGGGTCCATGTTTAACGATGCAAAATAATTTTTTTACAAAAATAAAAAACTTTTGTTCCAGCACCCCCCAACAATGGTGGTGGTGTCTAGGAAGGGCTGTTGATCACAGTAACCGTGATGTAAACAACACTTTGCACTGGGTTTGAGTCCCCGTGCTGCAATGGCTGCTACAGGGTGATGTCTGGCAGCGGTGGCGGCAGCAGCAGCAGCCGTTCAGTGGACCACTCATCAGGACATATTCTTCATAATGGGTGCATTCTGGCACCTGAAACACATGAAGATAAGAACACATCAGAAAAGCCATATTTCACAAACTTCACAGCAGTAATGTCATGGGTTCAAAGTGAACCTCAAGCTGACTAATATGACTGACGATTTTCGGAATTTCCCTCATTCTTTGCAGGGAAATACTATGCCTACAACTGCTTCCTCTCTCACATACACTGCATTCCTGATCCATCACTCACAATCGTTCTACCATTTCTCATTTGAAACTACACAAAATTGGACATTGACAAGTGTCAAACTGGCTGAATAAACACAAACAATTTTGACAGGGAGCACACTCTAACATAAAATGTCTATAACACAAGATTTCTGGTCCACATTTTCAGTACTATCATCATCACTCTAAATTCTGCAAGTTCCACAGGTTGCCATGATTGCAGGAAATTGAAAGGTATAAAGAGAGAGTAGTTAATGATGCCAAGACATTCACAGCTAAGTTTAAAGAAAATATGTGAAATTGTTTAAAACTTATAACAGTGAAACATACAAATACGAGGGAAAATCAACTGAAAACCTTAAAAATTAACACACAATTATATTACAATATTTAAGGTTTTCATTTGACTCACCCTCATATTTCATATAATTTCATTATTCCTTATGTACCAAACTGCAACTCCATAATGCTGGACACAAACACCCAAATGGGGTTCTTTGAAGTTGACCCTGTTTACAAAATTGAATTCATGACTTACGTCAGACATGAAAAAATTCGTTTGTGGCCTTATGTAAAGTGGACTTGACTATGGTCAGTTTAGCTGAAAATTAGAATCAATGAACAACTTTTAATATGTCTCCCATGCCCAATTTTAGAAATATCCTGTCCAAGAGTTTTGGCGCTAATAACCTGCTATGTTACAAAAATAAAACACGACTTCGAAAAATTTCTGCAATGGTCACCAAAACGAAATTTTATCAAGGTCAGTTCCTTGGTTATTGGGTTATGACATGCCCCCAAAAAAAACCCTTCTCCCACCCCCCCCCCACCCCCTTCCCCACTTCCTTCCTTCCTGAAGTGAAAGGATGTACGTAGGATTCGGAGAGAGCCTACCTGTCTGCGAGTGTCACAGTTTTAACTTCGAAACCAGCAGACCGATTTTGACGAAACATGGTATAAAGAGTACGCCAATGGAAGACACCCCCACCATTCTAGTTAATTTCTTGCATGTAGTTGTAACAACGGGCCGGTCGCGCGAAACTGTGAGCTTGGAGCGACGAGAGCGGCAGGTATTTACAATGCGCAACAATACGGCCGTGCGAACATTTTCTTTACGTTTCGGCGTGATGGCACTAACCAACAAAGCACTGGTGCTCGGCCACGCGAAATTTGGTTTAGAAACAGACGACAACTATACCCACAAATTACAATACGACACGGAAGTCAACAATCACAAACATGGTGACGATGCAAAACGCTTAATTTAAATCCGACAAACGTGACTTAAGACTACATACCTAAATTCCTCATTAAAAAAAAGAACAAATTACCAACAGCAACACCAACAAATAAGCACAATTAGCAACAAATGCAAAAGCAAAGCGGCTTTGAGATTTGTTCGGAACTCCTTACTTCAAACCCGTAACATTTACGTACAAACTGCATCGAATATAAAACGTGGGTTTTATTTTTCCTACGTCGCTCGAAACGTGTCTCTCTCCGATAAAAGTACACAGCACATGCGCGCAGCCACGCACGTAACTCTTCATAAAGGTTTCCGAGTGTCCCGTCATTGCCGTCCAATTGTAACTAAAACTCGGAACTTTCCTCCAATTTTTAACAAGTCTCTCCCATATCAATTAAAAAAAAATCCGTCCAACTGTTTGGGCACTAACACTAGTTTAGAGAAAGGGACAGATCTCCACGCAAGGCGTGCAGTTTTACTTGAAAGAAGGCATCACGAAGTGCTAGAGTGAACATATACTTACTTACTCCATGGTGCAGAGTCCTTCTTGAGAAGCTAACTGGTTTGCAGCTAGTCAAGAAATTCCCCGCATTTCACGGAACCCGAAGGTTCATTACCGCACGCACAAGCGTCCGCCA
>Ga0131853_10025363_pt1 | contig 10686 bp, 6 predicted proteins | sample TergutLab28metaG_FD_92764 | JGI IMG/M metagenome (GOLD analysis project Ga0131853, IMG submission 92764) | Labiotermes labralis P1 segment gut microbial communities from Petit-Saut dam, French Guiana - Lab288 P1 (version 2) (version 2) | ecosystem: Host-associated > Arthropoda: Insects >... | reverse complement strand
TTCTTTAGTAGTTCTTCCTTTATTTGTTTGCGTCCATTTTCTCTGCCATTCCTTCACGCTTTCTTCTTCTAGGTCTTTCATTATTACGCTTTTTGGAATTTTGTTGTAGCTCTCTGGTATGTTGTGGATTGTTGGAAACGATGACACGGTCATATCCATACTGTCAGTGTCAGTATTGTAGCCGATCATTTTTAGTGTACAGTGATACCTCGGCTAACGAAGATAATTCGTTCCGGAATCATATTCGTTAGCCGAAATCTCCGTTAGCCGAAACACACATACAGACGGAAAAGATAAGCTCCTGGAATGGCCCGACCGTTCATGTTTGCTGCTTTATGTTAGCGCGCGCATCCACTGAAACATTCGTTAGCCGAATTCATACTCGTTAGCCGAATCCGAAAAACAGCGAAAAAAATCTTCGTTAGCCGAAAAATTCGTTAGCAGGGTCACTCGTTAGCCGAGGTATCACTGTAGTTGTTTCTTAGGATTGCTGGCGTCAGTTACGGACGGTTCATTGCCACGCGTTGTAAGTTAATCTGTCAACGTATATTCAGGACCGTTGGTGATAGGTAGGAGGGGAAAGATTTAAATGAGAAAACGTTAGCAGCTGATAACGGAAGCTAGCAATCCAGTGTGAATTCAGTCGCGTACGAGTGTGGTGTAGGTAGGAGTACAGAGAAGTGACTGTGTCAGTTTCCTAGAAATGATCTAGTTGTTTCACTGGATATAGCGCTCCATTATTTTATATCAAGAATATAATAAATAAAACATAATTAAAAAAGAAAATCACTAAAACTAAATGTGATTCGGTGAACCACACCCGTTTCCCGAAAGAGGATCAGCTACCAGACAGAGCGCGTCGGGACAACAAAGTTACGAAGGGTGTTGTTGTAGAGTATGGATAGAAAATACGTACTGACTGCGGAGACGCGGAACAAAGTGAGAAGAAAGCTAATCTCCTCTCAAAACCAACGACAACGTATAAAATTTGAAACGAAAATAAGCCGTGCATGAAGAATTAAAAGTTAACAAGCTGAACAAATTATCCCCTACACCAAGAAAACATAATTTTGATCCAAACGGTATACGAATTCAATCAAGGGAGGAAAATATACCCGAAAACACTGATGCAGCCACAGCGGAAAACGGCCCCATACATACTTCACACCACGCGTAGCTGGCGTAGTGTCGGTAGGCGCCTAGCCGTCGTAATGGTCATCATGGTCGTCGTCATTATCATTTCCCTAAATCGTGTTGCTAAATTTATTCATAGAACAAACAACAATAAAACGCAAAATTGATGTCACATAGTTAATGTGTAAAATAAGCTTCTCTGTCATCTCCACGTACGCATTTACCGCATATTTAACTCGTTTCATCAAATCACTCTGCAGTTGTTATAAAGGGAAGCACCTGCAAAAGTAATGCTAAAAGGTCTACATAAACTCAACACAACAGTGCTCATTCCTAATCCTATGCCCACCTCCCCACGCCAAATACACTGACTAGAGGGCCACTAGCACTACAGATACATGAAATACTAGCACAGTACAGAAATGCTCTATTTAACAAACACATACACGACTGTACCACTTTAGCTCACGTGACGTTTCTCCTAGAAAGTATACATGAAATATTTTGTTTTGAGCACCATGCCATGAAGGAGAACGGTGTGTAAGGTTCACCCTATAACATCCCAAGTCACATAGGGGGAATACAGGTCGAGCCCTACTCTTTCTTGAACGTCGGCGCCTTGATGGGGTGGGTTGTCAACGTCAAGCCTCGTCCGCCTTACCCACAGTAAAGACCCGGTACCCACTGCAGGAGGTTGGAGGAAGGGGTTATAGAGGGTGTGTAGGGAAATAACGACTAAGTGCACGTGGCACCTTTGTTGCACCTAATAGTGAAGAGAAAATCCCAAGAAATTTATCGAAATTTGGCTCCAGACTCGCCATGCCTTCTACTGTTTGCATTAAGACGCTTAAGGTAGGTCATGTTATCACTTTGTGTGTCAAGCACCATGCCATGGCAAAGTGCCGGGGAACGGACGTGTATCTCAGTACATTCTCATTCTTGGTACTGTATGAAGGGCGATATTCAGCTTCAGGTCACGGCAGATGAAATCCGGAACGAGCTCCAGTGTCCGTTGGACAGGCGGACTCTGTTGGATCGACAGTCCGCCTGGACACTCTGGATCAATTACAAACAATTTCCCCTGCATTATTTCGAATGATGACTAACCTTGCCGTAGACCAGTCTCTGTACTCACCTACCTACCTAGACTGCTATCAAGACATCATTACAAATCTTCTCCTTTTAGACAAACCGTGATGCCAGTTGTGTCATTTTGACAAAGAACACTTTTCCCCATTACACTTCCACACCACGGACCCACTTCAACATCGACAGAAATGCTTTTCAAGATTCCTTGTGACAGCTTGAAAAGCATTTTTCTTCTCCTATAATTCTTATACTTTCCATCTCTTTTTTTTTATCCCACCAGTTTCCAGCCATTGCAGTTATTCAGGACGTTTCCAGTTCCTGTAAATGCCAGAGTGGCACTTGTTGACGAAAAGCAATCAGATAAATGTGGACACTCGATATGAACCAGCGCCTTCAAACCTGCGTACGTGGCGCTAGACAAAACTTGCAAGTCAACTGGTACCTGCAATAATAAACACAGAGGTACGAAACAGCGGTGAGAAACGCCGTAAAAGGTACAGTTATCACTGCACACGTTATGCGGCCTTGTAAATGGTTAATTTAACCCTAGAAGAGACAATGAAGGCCCAGAGAGGGAGCAGTGGTATAGCTCTACTCCTTCTTTAACCTGGACACTAGATGGGGTGGATGCAGTAGGCCTACTGGTATCTCTCAGTAAGACATACAAGGGAGGGGAAGACAGTAAAGTGCACACATTATATATTTCAACATCCAAACGTGTGAGATAATCTTCAAGACCCAGCTTCTTTCACGAAAAGGAAACAGCCGCCAGTACCTTTCACAGGGGTTTACATTGGTCCCAAAAACTGACACCTAATGGTAGGTAGGAGGAGTGCTAAAGAGCGAACGATGTGATTACGTGCACTGGACTGTTAGCGTAAGATTATGCAGCACTTTCTGCGAGGCACTGTCATTGGATTCTGCAACCATTAACCCTTTAAAGCCGAGTGTCTACTTTATGTAACAACAGGCTTAACGTTAAAAACTACATTCCGCCCAAGCAGTTTGTTTCTGTGCTTTGTGTTGATCACAAAAAAAAAGCTGTAACTTCCAACACAAGCATTAAATGACTTGTTTTTGTAACCAAGAAGGAGTGTGTTTACTGTGCGGTACGAACTGAGTCTTTAAATATAGCAAATGTAACGAATTTTTCTCAGTGTCCTTGGAAATAAGATACAACTGAACTGCAGAAGGTGTTGGAAGCTACAGCAGAGTGCAGTTTAACGTCCGTATGTTAAACCTACAAGGAAAGAAAGGTTTGTCTATCACATGCCTAGTTCTGCCCCTCAGTAATGAATGGGCCAATACTTGGACTATCATGAATACATTACGCCACGTAACCTCGCTCTTGTATTTTGATTTCTATATCGGTACATCAGAATGGAGGCCTTTTAAACATCCAAGCTGGGAAAGACAAGTTAAAGTCAACTGATACACGAGTATCCTTTCGCGATGTGGTAACAGATTTGAAAATTGTACCTTCGCTTGAGGATATTCCTTCTATAACGTAAGAAAATACGGCCTGACACCGTCTTATTTCCAGTACGTTAAAACATAACTTCTTACACTAGATATGTGTTTTTCGTTCTCCTTTTACGACACGGATAGGTCACTGCGCCGACAGACTGAAGCCTAGTGAAGATTCGACGACAAGAAACTATAAAGTTTTTCCGGTTTACACAGGTTTCCTTCTCTAAACGTTTTTAAAAAACTACAAATAGCTAAGTAATTAATTAAACATGATTTGACCACACTGTACATAGACATATAATGCGCAATTAATAAAAGTAAAACTTGGAAATATTCAGTACAAGATTGTTTTATTAGCATGTAAATGTAAAGGTAAAGTGATCCCTTTACAGGCCCAGTGTGGCCCAGAGGGTGGGTAGAGGTATAGCTGTACTCTTCAATGACCACGGCACTAGAAGGGAGTGAGTGGTAAGCAGCATGCCCTGGCCGCATTTTACCCCCGGGAAAGACCCGGTACCCATTGTACAGGAGGCTGGGTGGGCCCCAGGGCCGGTCTGGACGGGCGGAAAATCTCGTCCCCACCGGGATTCGATCCCGGAGCGCCCAGCCCGTAGTCAGTCGCTATACCGACTGAGCTGTCCGGCCCACATGTAGGTAATAAGATACACATATTGGGCACTGCACACATACTTCGGAAATTAAAAGGTAAAGTAAAGTGTTTCCGTTACAGGCCCGGTGTGGCCCAGAGAGTGGGTACAGGTATAGCTCTATTCTTCCATGACCGCGACGCTAGAAGGGGGTGAGTGGTCAGCGTCACGCTCCGGCCGCACTTTACCCCTGGGAAAGATCCGGTACCCATTTTACAGGAGGCTGGGTGGGCCCAAGGGCCGGTTTGGACGGGCGAATAATCTCATCCCCACCGGGATTTGATCCCGAACCGTCCAGCCCGTAGTCAGTCGCTATACAGACTGAGCTACCCGGCCTAATTTATTAGTATGTACCAAATTTTATGCAGAATTAAGTAAATGATCCTATTACACTTCACCATTTAAATCAGTTTCGCCTTGAAGACTCGACGTTCTATAAAGGATCGCAGTTTAAAAAAAGCCAGTTTTATTAACACTGTCAGAGTTGACAACACTGTTCGGATAAGCGGCGATTTTGCGAGACACCAAACCTTCTGTTTTGCTGTTTAAAGTTGTGTTTGATTCTGCTTCTGATGCTGTTTTGGTCAGAATAATTATTAAATACGTAAAACCTTCAACTGTTAAAACAAACCAGAAACTGTGGTGGAATCAGAATCCCATTACACTAATATTTCCATGAACAATGTAATCATACAGCAACAAATTGCACGAGGCATGTAATTTCAAAACAATAGAGCCTCGTGCTGCATCATGAATTATACAAATCCCCCCCCCCGTAATTAGTAAAGAATGAAAAGAGAGTCCTTCTGCATTATAATCTCGGTCATATGTTGCGTCATGTTTGAGCGAAGAACTAATATTTCGAGGACCCATCCTGTTTCCATCATCAGGGCCATATTCCCACCAACCCCGATAATAGAGATAGAGCGTATTCCCGAAACGTTATGTTTTAACTCATTCCCGGCCCGGCTTATCTCCCGAGAACACTTTTCCACATTTTGTCACAGTGACAATGAAAGTGATAGTAGTTTTGCGCAATATCTGACTGCAGCGGTTTAACGTCGTACTTTTATTCCCATTGTTAATATATATTTCAGTCAACACTGTAAAGAACTTCATGGTTCTTAGCTTAGCCTGACGATGACTTTTCAAGTCGAAACATGTCGCTTTAACTTATGCTTTTATTATATAATTTTGTTGACTGAAATATATATTAATAAAGTGATATATAGAATCAATAAACAACGGGCTAACTTCGTTCAAAAAATTTTACTTTTAAATTTTCTTCGCAAACAGGTATACTTATTTTCAGAAAAACATCCTTTATTACTTTCTTTAGATGCATCATCCCCGTTGTGTTTTATTTACAACTACCGTATATTCTCGAATCTAATCCGCACCCTTTTTACAGTTTTAGAGGGCCAAAAGATCAGATGCGGATTAGAATAGTGTGCGGATTTGATTCGCGGTCGTGAGCTTGATTTTGGAAAAATGATAAGAGCCGCTTTACGTGCCGTAAGAACAATACAATACAATAATTTATTATTTTATTTATTATTTATAATATTATATAATATTTATAATTTATTATTCATCAGTCTTGCCGTCGTCACTCATAACTGAACCAGTCTGCCTTGTAGGCAAGGGATAATTGAAAGAAAGGTGCGGATTAGAACCGCGAACTAACTTTTTTTTCGTTTAAGAAATCGGCAAAAACTAGTGCGGATTAGATTCGGGTGCGGATTGGATTCGAGAATATACGGTATCTTATGTCGTTATCTTTAGTTAAGCTGACGACATGTTTCGGCCTTTGCACTCGGCCATCTTCAGGTCACAAGATACATAACTGACCTGAAGATGGCGCAGTGCAAAGGCCGAAACACGTCGTCAGTTTAAATAAAGATAACAACATAAGATAGTTGTTGTTTGATTCAAAAGGACCCTTATTTAATTCTTTATTACTTGACCAATTATGTATGGCATGTAAGAACTGAAGTACCGATGCGTTGTTATGAAGGTCTGAAGCAAGACAGCAGGAATTTACAGCGCTTATGTTTGAGCGATAATGGCTGGCCAGTCAACAGTTTCGTCACACTCATCTTTTGCACCAGTGCAAATAACAAGCAGTTACAAATATCTTTCTCCTAATGACCAGAAACACCATCCCCCCCTCCTGGTTTTCTGCATAACTTTAACGTTCACAACTAGAAACGTCAATACAAACCATTGAAATACTAATAACTATAACATTTTGCGAAATACGTAACGAAACACAAGTTCAGACGATCATTCCATTTTCAGCAAAGCTTCAAAAGCATGCCGAACAAAGCTTAGTGCTGTTTTACATCCGAGAGGTATTTTTTTTTTTTGAAATACCTACTACGATTTGTTGTTATGACTATAACACGATATCGGTTTTCCGGGCTCCAACAGACGAACACGGTTAGCGTACTTACGTAGGATGCATCTAAAATACTTGAACAAGCTTCAGGAGTGAGTTCCTCACACCAAATCTAACAAGAAAATCCAGATCAATATGTACACGCTCGCAAATACTTTGTATTCTAGGTACAGCCGAAAAACGTTTGAACCTGAATCATTTAGATTTTTATCTGTGGGGACATTTAAAAGCCCCAGTGTATTCAGCTCCAAAATGAACACGAATGGACACATTATCAACGCAAAAACATTCACAAACGCCCCGAGATCTTTGACAAGGTGCGACAGCCCATGATCAAACGCGTCAACGCGTGCCCCGATTCAGGAGGAGGTAATTTTGAGTATATGTTGTGGACCGTGACTTGAAAAACAATAAGAATTCAACACATATTAAATTAGGAATTTGTACTGTAAATGTATTTTACTAGTTCTTATATAAAACACTATATTGCTTAAGTAATTATTGTTGAATACTATCTTTCAATTAAACACCAAAACCACTCCTTTCCGAAGATACGTTTATGTGAACTTTCTACTTTGTTTTGATGTAAAAAGCTCATTTTTTGGTGTGTCCAGGAGTTTTAAATACGCCCTCTATAAACGGCATGCGAGACCCTCCCAATAGAAACGATTTTGTTTCTCGAAATACAGAAGGAATGAAAGAAGGAAATTAGCCTAATGATGTGTTTGAAATCCCAACTCCTTTCATCCTGTCCGCCAACTTTAAAGTAAAACAGAAATTCTGGCCGAATAATTGTATTTTCTTTCAACTGTATTCAGAAATAAAATAAACATAATTTCGTTTAAGGATTCAAACTATTCAGATATTGAAGTCTAGCGTCCAATATAATTCCAGTGTCCAGTGCAACTAGCACAAAATGGGACAAAGAAGATAAGAACCGAATTTGAGTTTAATAAATAGATTATAAGTATGGAATTTTTGGGGTAAGATGCTATACATCACTCAGAACGACAAATTCACAATGCCTTCTGGTCTTTGATAATGAATGAAATAACACATAACGTGGGCTGTCTCTAGTGCTTTAAATAAAGTCCTTATTTCTATTGCTACGAAATTATTCAGTCTAGTAGTATCTTCAGGGTTGTTTGATCGTGCATCTTCCTCATGAAATAATGTGGAATACCAAATTAATGCAACAAGGTAATTTTATTGATATATTCTTAGCTCGACATGTTTCGGGCGCATACGCCCATCATCAGGAGCATTAGATGTTGAGTTTCTCATGAAATAATGTGGAATGCAAACTTGATGCAACAAGGTAATTTTATTGACATAATCTTAGCTCGACATGTTTCGGGTACAGTCACTACACACACACACACTTCATATTTTCTCATTCTTTACAGTGCAGAAAACCACATACTGCAACTCAACATCTAATGCTCCTGATGATGGGCGTATGTACCCGAAACATGTCGAGCTAAGAATATATCAATAAAATTACCTTGTTGCATCAAGTTGGCATTCCACATTATTTCATTTAGTAGTAAATTCATTTGAAGCATTAATAGGAACTACAATTCTTGTACATATTTCATTAGTATGAAAAGGTTTTCAAATTTGTTACAACAGTGACTAATAAAGAGGTTAAATCGCCCTAACTGTACAGACGATTGCAATATTTTGTGTTTATATTTAATCGATGTATTGCAACGAATTTCATACTTACGCAAACTATTTGTTTTCGCATTAACATTCTCTGTCAGAAACCTAGAGATTTAATTCAAAAGACTCGAAATCAGTCACGTTTCAATTATCAGTTTTCTCTTCCCACAAGAATATTTTTCCACAAACTACTTCCCTAAGGCAATATAAGCTAACATATGCGCTATTTTTTTCGTTTGGTTTCTTGATATAAGCCTGAGTCAACTGCTCTATTAAGACATAAAGAATGAAGCAGGCCTAGAAATTAGCAATGGAACTGCTGGAATTGTGATAGTCATTTTTCACCTCTTAAGACAACGAGTTTCTACGACAATGAGTGCTGTATACGTGAATCATCATGTTAAGAATGTGATGTCTTTATAAGGTCTTACACCTGAATTTATGCAATCGGGCATGCCATCGTTTTGTGGTAAAGGTTTACAACATATAAGAACATAAAGTATTATGCCTTATGTAACAAAAAAATAAATATTTACAACGTGGGCCTACATTCTACTAACCTCCAGATACAAATAAGGTAAAGCAACCCCATGACATGCCTGGACAGGCCCAGAGGGTTCCAAGAGTTTGAGGCTCCCAGATATCAAGACATTCTTCACATGAAAGTGGTAAGGTTGTCAGCCTTAACTACCGGCCGCCTTTACCCCCCCAGGAAATATTCCTGGTTCTCATTTCTGTTACAGGCTGAGTCGACCCCAGGGCAACAGTGCGGTCGGAAGAATTATGTCCATGAAAAATTCCATTGACGCCATCTGGAAGCGAACCCGTGACCTTCCGGCTTGTAGTGCAGTGCCTCAACCAACTGCGCCACCGCGTGCCCCCCCCCCCAGATACATATAACATTATATATTTATGTATTCTACTGTATACAGTCAACAGAATCATATTTACTGAATCAATATCAACAATAGATTACGATCAATAACATGTAAACGTGATATGTCAGTGTCATATAAAACAAGCGTCAATAAAAATGTCGGAACCGGAGCAGCAATATTGACATCGTAAAGTAGTTTGAGTGGGTTCCGATTAAAAAAAAAACACGGTGCTATAAATATGCGGGGACCGCGGTAGCACAGTGGTTAAGGTGCTGCGCTACAAACCGTAAGGTCGCTGGCTCGATCCCAGCAGGTGTCATTGGAATTTTTCATTGCCATAATCCTTCCGGTCGCGGTATGCCCTGGGGTCGACTCAGCCTCTAACAGAAATGAGTACCAGGAGCATTTCCTGGGGTTAAAGGCGGCCGGTGCGTAAGGCTGACAACCTGACCACCAACCTGTGCCATTGTCATGTAATCTGGGAACATTAACTTCCTGGAACCCTCTGGGCCACTCCAGGCCTGTAATGGGATCGCTTTACCTTTACTATAAATATGAAATAGCTTCGTGTGAGGAACAACAACGGTCCCGCGTCTCAAACAACATGTATTCAAGTTACTCTTCCACTCGTAACTGACTTAAGGTGACAGCTTAATGTTCGTCAGTTTTGCAACTTAAGGCTCCTTGAATTGTAGTTAAGTCTGATTTTGGAATTGCACATAATACGTAAATTACGAATAAGAAATGTGTCCAGATCTTAAAGCAATTTGATACTAAATACAGTCGAAACCGGTTATAACGACATCGGTTTATACGACACTTCATCTATTAAATCACATATTCTGTGATACCAAATTAATTCGTCACGGATAAATGTAGCTCCTCGCCTTTTTGTTTTAACAACACTCGTTTATAACGACACAAAATATTCCGTCTCTTTCACGACGTCATAACCGAGTTCGACCCTGTAAGAATGCATGCTGGACCTCCATTATGACATTTAGACACAAATACTCGGCATACATAACAACGAGTACTTTGCGTCTTCATTAGTCCCATCCGTGCTTGGTCTTGCCTTCACTAGTTCCACCAGTACTCGGTCTTGTCTTCATAAGTTCCATGAGTACTTGGTGTCTTCATTAGTTCCATCAGTACTTGGTCTTGTCTTCATAAGTTCCATGAGCATTTGGTGTCTTCATTAGTTTCATCAGTACTCGGTTTTGTCTTCATAAGTTCCATCAGTACTAGGTGTCTTCATTAGTTTCATCAGTACTTGGTTTTGTCTTCATAAGTTCCATGAGTATTTGGTGTCTTCATTAGTTTCATCAGTACTTGGTCTTGTCTTCATAAGTTCCATGAGTACTAGGTGTCTTCATTAGTTTCATCAGTACTTGGTCTTGTC
>Ga0131853_10025362_pt1 | contig 10686 bp, 7 predicted proteins | sample TergutLab28metaG_FD_92764 | JGI IMG/M metagenome (GOLD analysis project Ga0131853, IMG submission 92764) | Labiotermes labralis P1 segment gut microbial communities from Petit-Saut dam, French Guiana - Lab288 P1 (version 2) (version 2) | ecosystem: Host-associated > Arthropoda: Insects >... | reverse complement strand
CTTATTAATTACATTCGGCAGAAGTAAAAAAAAAAAGAGAACTATATTAACTTTCAATCCCATTTTCCGATGTTTATTTTTATGTATGGCGTCCATATGAGTGCAAATCGCTGGCTACGTACACAGTTAATAAATTACAAATTACAAATTACAAATTTATCATTAAAGCGGATTAGCACGAACACTAATATTTGTTCTATATAAATATTACTCATTCCAAAAAAGTACTCAATTTTCAATATGGGTTTTTACTTGTATATTTCCCATAGTTCGATAGGCGTATTTCAAATCCAAACTTATTCTCACCCGCTGCAGTTTTCTATTAACTTCGTTCTTCTTACAGAAGCTGAAAGACTTCCTGTATGGAGAATAAAGGCCATTACAGTGTCTGAAACTTCACGGGAGACCTAGAGCAAAGTGGAGTAGACTCCAGTTGAAATGTGATGGCACATGATGACGCATGCGAGGGAAAGTGAAGGGGAAACTACCTCAGAACGTGGTGTATCCAGCATTACTACCGCTGATACGCGCACAGCGGCTGCAAGTAGTCGGACTGAACTGAGGCTCCCGCTGATCTGAATGGACTCGTCCGCTTTGTAGAAAGACGAAATCTGGTTTCTGCGCGTGTGCCATCACATTTCAAATGCAGTCAATGTAGGCATAGGACATACGGACCAGCTAGAGAGGGATTTTAAAACCCGATTATAGGAAAAAGAGTGGTGCATAGGGATTACGTACTGTTTAGAATAACTACTTTCGAGTCTACAGAGTGTCTTAAACCACACATCATTCTTTAGGCGTATATTTAACCTTTTGGTGCCGGAATTCTTTTTTAAATTTTAGCACATCCTGTATATAAAATGCGAATAATACAGAAACCAAATACGTTAGAATTATGAAACAAACTGCATTTTGAAGAGAAAAAAAACGGAGAGTATATATCATGCTTAAAATATTCAGTACCTATATTTGTTGAATAAATATATAAAATGCAGCTTTAGAGGTTAGCGGTGCGGTACGACCACTATAGTTGACATTAGGGGTCAAAAGGTTAATTTTATCAAGGCCATATTTATAAATAAGCCAGTAATGTGCAGTATAGGACGGAAATGCTATTTTATTTCGTAACCATGCATTTCAGAACCTGTAGTCGTTTAGTGCCATATCTAAACTCTAACGACTCAAATACGTCTTCTCTATTCTTCTTACATAGCGCTTCGGCCCCTTAGCAGGCCATGGCCTCCTCAGTCTCCTTCCAACATTCTCTCTTCATTGCTGCCACCTTAGAATTCCGAGTCTCTTTCGAATGAATGACATTTATCAGAAAACAAAAATGTTTCAATCTAAATTTAGACTTTCCAACGGGCCCTATTTCGCCGAAACGTCCTCTCATCACTTTGCAGTGGATAGGAAAATTACTCTCAACCTAATTAATTGTAGCATATTCACGAGTAAAAGTGTTTAAAATGTAACGTTTATATGCAGTTTGTACATCTACTCCGTGCATCTAACTATACGCAGTTCCTTGACCTATGTAGATTCAAATATTTTTTGAAATGATTTTCCTTTCAAGGAATCGATTTTATTGCCGGCCTTGGAGTACGTCTAAAAATGATAGGGCACCCTATAGCGTGGTATGATAGCACACAGAGAGGTAGGTGTATACACTAAAACATTAATTAATATACGTCAGCAAAACTGTTTTATTATACAAGACTAGACGTTTCGACCTTTTAAGGGGTCATCATCAGGCCTTCTAACAGACTGATTCAACAGATGCTATGTACATGTTGGGATCCCAATATGTTTAAACCGATAAAATTTTATCGCTGTAAACTTATTGTGATTCCTCGTATACAATAAAATAGTTCTGCTGACTTATATTAATTAATGTTCTAGTATATTCCTAGCACATCGTGACGCCTTCCATCAAAGTAAGTGTATAGCTGTACAACCTTGGGGCTAGAAGGAGCCGGGTAAGAAAAGCCACACCCCAGTCGTTTTATCCTCTGGAGAGAGACTTAGGATCATTGCGGGGGGTCTTCTACCGGGGACTTTGAGAGATGGATGAAGGGGGCTGTACGAATGGGGCGTCTCTGTCCGAAAAGGCTCACTGCGGATGGCTTCGAAAGAGGGCTCCTGTACTGGAGACCCTGGGTTATGAAAGGAAGGCTCTGGGGACGGGCGTCTCCCTTCATGGGGGCTCAGTTGGGCAACCTGGAGTGGGATCGTCTACCGGGGAATTTGAGAGATGGCTGAAAGGGGCTACGGAGGTGGAGCGTCTCTTTCTACTGGAGCTCTGTGAAGGGAACCTGGAGGGAGTGCTAGATACCCTGGTGGATAGGTAGAATAGGTTCTGGAGACGGGCGTCTATTTCCATAGGGGCCCCGCTTGGGAACCTGGAAGTGAGCTCATCTACCAGGGAATTTGAAAGATGCATGCAGGGGCTCTAAGAATGGAGCTTTTCTCTCTTAAGAGGCTCGTTTCGGAGGGCCTCTGGGGAGGGCTTCTTTACAGGAGACTCTGGAAGATATGTTAAGAAAAGCTCTGAACACGGGCATCTCTCTCCATAGGGGCTCCGCTAGGGAGCCTGGAGGGGATTCGCTTGCCGGGACTTTTGAGAGAAAAGGATGGTATATCTGGGTTCCTTTCGTGGACCCAGAGGACACTTAAGATTTTAATTATGGGGGCCAACTGGAATTTTGGTAAGAGAACAGGGCTTTCCGGAGCTGATACCAGATTATGGGGCACATAGGGCCCATCTATAAGGCATAGGTGCATTGGGACCGTAAGGGCTCGAACCCAATGCAAATCAATCAATCAATCAATCAATCAATAGGACCGTTATACAGGAGGTTGGGTGGACCTCGGGGCCGATATGGACCTGCAAGGAAAATACAGCTTCTGCAGGGGTTTCAACCCCTGAACATCCAGACGTTAGCAATCTGTTCAAATACACTTGTCTGCTCAGCTATAAGAGTGTATATTGCTCAAGGAAAAAAGTAATTCTAATTTATTGGCCATCCATGAATAATGTTTGAGCTTGCAGATTTACATCCACGTTTAGGTTATTGTGACATAAATATTAACGAACTTATGAACACGATCGTTCTTTAAAATGTTCTGAAAATGGGCTTCATAAGCCATAATTATGATTTATTTACAATTCGATAACTCCGTGTCCCTCAACTGTGCAGTCAAGAGTTAAACTCTTAAGATAATTTGAATGAACACTGAAGTACGTTAAGCTGAATCGAGATTGTTTAATTATACTTGAAATAATTCGGCTGAAAGATCAGAATCAACGTACTAAATTTATTTGTTGTCATACATAATAATATCCAGCTCCAAACTTCCGCTGTAAGTATTCATGCTTCTTGCTCTGATATCTGTCCGAACAGAAAACTGTTCTCTGTGAAATTTTTACCTAGTAATATACATAGGTTATTCGGAAAGTAAGTACCGTCTGCGCATATCTCTCGTGCATCCTCGAGACTGTCACTTTGCGCATGTGCAGTGACTTCCTCTATCAATTGAGAAGCCACAGACGCCATTTCGTGAAATTCGTGTTATGTTTATGTTTGTTCCTGTGCGTTAAAAATGTTTAAGACAATTGAAGGGGCCGCCGACTGTGAAATACGGTCTATAATTCGTTTTCTTAACGCTAGGAATGTGTTACCAAGTGAGATTCATCACCAGATCTGTCAAGTGTATGGTGACAATGCGATGAGTGATGGTATGGTTAGGAAATGGGTTCGGATGTTTAATGAAGGACGAGAGAACGTGCACGATGAGGTGCGAAGTGGGCGTCCATCTTTGGTAAACGATGATTTGGTGCGTAAGGTCAACGAAAGAGTGCGTGACGACCGACGTTTCATAATTTCTGATCTGTCCCTGTACTTTCCTCAGATTATCAAGGACTCTACTCTATGACACTGTCAGTAGTGGCTAACATCGCAGGCGGCCGCAATCTATGAGGAGGGTACACAAAAACTTGTGCCCTGCTACGATAAGTGCCTCAATAATGGCGGCGAATATGTGGAAAATTAGTTCGAAGAATGTAGAATCTGATAACAATAAAATTTTATACGAAACCTTACTCGATTTTTTTACAGCGAAACGGTACTTACTGTCTGAATAAGCCTCGTATTAAAGCCGCATTCACCACTGTCACCACACAAGCGAGTGGAAGTGACACAGGGATTCTGCATGGTCACATGAAGACGGAACTGCTACCCGTACGATTAACACACGTAATAACTGTGTATAGTAAGGAACAGAATTCAGTAAACACAGGCCAGTAACTTCTCCTACAGAAATTTTCATGTGACTACAGATCATAATTAAATTTTTTTTCGTTGCTTGTTTGCGGTTCGACACTTATTAAATTTCTGTTCGCAATATATTTGCAATATATTCGTTTATATGTAGTTTACGACCTTCAGGCAGCTGATATAGGATTTTGGAATACTCTGGACATTGAGATTTTTAGGCCCGGCAATTAAGACATTTTCTGTAGATCAGTAACCTGGAGATAATGCAATATCATTATGTACATAGCTACTCTGGGGACCGCGGTGGCACAGTGGTTGAGGTTCGATTCCAGATGGTGTCACTGGAATTTTTCTTTAACATAATCCTTCCGATCGCACTATGGCCCTGGGGTCGACTCAACCACTAACAGAAATGAGTACCAGGAGCATTTCCTGGGGGTAAAGGCGGCCGGTGCGTAAGGCTGACAACCTTACCACCATCCTATGCCGTTGTCATGTAATCTGGGAACCTTAACTTCCTGGAACCCTCTGGGCAACTCCTGGCCTGTAGTGCGACTTCTTTACCTTTTATATAGGTACTCTACTGCCATAAGTAGAGGTCATGTAAACACAGACACATTTGAAAAAAAAACTTGTAAATTTACATCATAAAGTTTAATAAATCTGAAAGGAAAATCTGAGCGCGATTTAAGAAGTAAATTTACTGTAGTAATGAAATTAGGACCTATATTGAATATTCGGTTGCTTATACTATACACAGCGTAAGTAATATATATATATATATGTGTGTGTGTGTGTGTGTGTGTGTGTGTGTGTGTGCAATCTATCATCATAAAGACATGAATTAACTATTCACTTTCAAATTGTGTTTACCTAAATGATATTAACAAAATACATTCACCAGTATTAAAGTGTTTGTATTGTAAAACAATTTGCGTTATCAGCAGTGAACTTGTCAAATAAGACAACTATTGCACTTTAGTCATAATTTGAGTCGCCAACGCATTATTTCCTTACGTCAACCACTTATAAAACATTATTCAAGTATCCATGAACTCACTTTCAACTTCCGCTTTATGTGAGTTTCCACAGTGGGACGGGATAGCGTAGTCGTTATAACGATTCGCTGCGGGCTGGACGGTACGGGGATCGAAACCCAGTAGTGCGGGGGGGGAGATTTTGCACACACATCCAGAACTTCCTTGCGGCCCACCCAGCCTTCTATACAATAAGCATCAGATCTTTCCCGGGGGTGAGGGGTCCGGGCGTGGCGTTGATCACACACCCACATCTAACGTCGGGGTTAAAGAAAGAGTAGAGCTATACCTCTAGTCCCCCTCTGGGCCTTCGTGCCGTTTTCTATAGTGAACTTTACCTATAAATTTACCTTCATGTGAGTTTTCACTCGTCAGTGTTTCATATTTGAATGTAGCTGAGATACTGTCAACGGTCGGTCTGGTACCGTGACCAAGGTTACAAAAAAATTCAATTCCATTGAAACTCCTATCCGTCTGGCTGTAGCTCCATACACAGCCTGCGAAGTATACATTTGTAACGGTTAGATATAAACACGATGATTTCGGTTTGAAAATCCGTAAAATTATTTCCAACACATGAGCCTCGCTTTCGTGTTTCAATCGACTGCACGCGGATTTGGCAGTGCTAAGTGTATCGATTTTCAATCCTCTGATCTGCTTTTAATACACACACACACACACACACACGCACAGAGCAAAAAGAATCTGTAATTGCAGCTTTTGTTTTGTTTTTGTTTTTTGCTACGTCAGAGAACCCAGAAATTACTGCGAATACATTTACAGTTTTATACCGACGGTGGAGAATGTTATTCGAATCCCCCAACTAATTTAAGAACATGTCATATATATATATATATATATATAATTGGGGACCGCGGTGGCACAGTGGTTAAGGTGCTGTGCTACAAATCGGAAAGTCGCTGGTTCGATCCCAGCTGGTGTCAGTGGATTTTTTATTGACATAAAATCCCTCCGATCGCACTATGGCCTTGGGGTCGACTCAGCCTCAAACAGAAATGAGTACCAGGAGTATTTCCTGGGGGTAAAGGGGGCCGGTGCGTAAGGCTGATAACCTTACCACCATCCTGTGCCGTTGTTACGAAATCTGGGAACCTTAACTTCCTAAGAACCCTCTAGGCCTGTCCAGGCCTGTAATGGGACTGCTTTATCTTTGCTTTATATATATATATATATATTTATTTATTTATATTATTACACTTTTCACCACAGCGTTATCTACATATGCCACCTGTTGTAATATTTCATACCGTGCATTTGACCACATATGACATTTATGTGCTTCACTTCCTTCTCAGAACAAATATTATTATTTCCCTAAGCACAATTAACTGTACCAAATCCTAACTTTTGGACTTGTTTTTTCCAAAATACGTATTGGGTCCGGCAGAAATACCTGACGATTTGACAACACAGCTGTGAGTCGAATCGTTAGCGTGGGGAATTTGTACTTGATCGCCCATCTAGCGAGACTCAAAGCATTTCAGTTGCCATGGAGCGCTGGTCTGTATAGCATCGGGCTTTCGCTGTGGAGACGTGTTTCTAAAACAACGATCCTCTCGTTGTGACTCAGCTGATATTTCGTCGGCACTTCAATATTCATCAGAACGACAGTGTCCCTAGTCGCAATACTGTATTTTTGTGGGTGAGAAACTGCAGAGAAACAGCATCTGCTGCAAAAAGAGAACGTCCAGGAAGAGATCCTTCACTTAGAACTCCTGAGAACATCGAACGATGGCGTCAGACTCTTGTCAGAAGTCCTTCGCTTGCGGGAATGTGCATACAACAATGGACACCACCTCACAGACACTATATTCAGGAAGTGAATATTGTAATTAAAATGCTTTGAGATAAAGATAATTTTAGTAACAAATTCACGTAAAAAGATAGTATACTTTTCAGTTTATTGTAACTTGAAAATCGTCAGGTTCTTCTGCCGGACCCTGTAGAATACACTAGATTTCAGGGACAAGTTCGGGCTCCGTCTTCAGGGTTACTTCTTACAAAACAACTGTAAACCCATGACGATTATTTACACTGTACGTAAACCCGGATAACCTTCAAATTGGTAAATATCACGTATTCCAAAAAAGAAAGTTCAAAATACATAGCTATGTAAGCTTCACTCTTCACCAGACACCAAATATACAAAATACGTAGTTAGTCACTCTATTATTTTCATCTCACTGAACAGTAGCACTGTGCATGCAATATCTTTGGGTGTTCAAGTTAAACGCACGCCTGTATATCGGTCTTCATAAGTGTGGCCGTTATTTCTGTCTGCTACCACAATGAGAATGACAGGACAGGAGATACTGTGACCTCTCAATGTCGAACTTCATGAAATTCCTTCTCTTATTTCTTTAGCGGTTTCACCTATACAGTCGAAAGGAAATACAGTACGTACAGGAGGTTTCTTTTTAATATGGGCTCAGTTGGCATGCCGAAGAAACTAAAATGGCCTCAGTACATAAGGGATCATTTCACTTGCACATCGATGGTAAGTGTAATAAAATTTAAATGGTAAATGACAATTTGTATTAAGTTAAAGTCTATGAAAAACCAGTGGATAAATATGAAAAATTGTAATAGGTTTTAAGGAAATCAATATTTTCATGAAAATAGAGAATCAAGAAACTTTGGTATATTTTATATAGGACAAAATGTGAGAAGAGGAATGAAGTGAAGAAAATTAAACAAATCTGCGTGAAGGAAAAAGATAAATACTCGTATGTAGGAATGGGCATGACAATAAAATATATTTATAAACTACAAAATGTATTATAAGCTACAAGATTATTCAAAAAGATGGACTCAATTACACAGTAAATGGCGCCTCAACACACGCCAGACAGTTGGATGCGGTATTTCTGATTCCTTGCTCGCTCTACGGGTTGATTTGCGTGGGCTACGCTCAAAACTCTCTTGAATTCGTCTCGCGTTCTCCTCTGATACACGCAAAAAATCTTGTGCTGCATAGTAGCCATTTTATTCTCAACTGACGTTGCTGCACGTCTATTTGCCAGGTGAGCACTCTAGTATTGCTATTCAAAAACATAGTACTTTCTCTTTCAAATGTTATGTAGATCATTCACATACCTTGTACAGTTTAGGAAATATGGACATACAAAATTGAGTCCATCTTTTAAAATCACTCTGTATTATAAATGACGTAAGCTAGACAGTAAGGTTAATGTAAGGGACACATCCTGCACATAACATGATGTTGGTAGGCACGTACTTGGAAATATGCGCTGGAGACGGAAATAGTAGTAGTAGTAGTACTAGTAGTAGTAGTAGTAGTAGTAGTAGTGGTAGTACTAGTATTAGAAGTAGTAGTAGTAGTTGTAGTTGTAGTAGAATAGTAGTAGTAGTAGTAGTAGTAGTAGTAGTAGTAGTAGTAGAAGTAGTAGTAGTAGTGGAAGTAGTAGTAGCAGTAGTAGCAGAAGTAGTAGTAATAGTAGTAGAAGTAGTAGTGGAAGTAGTAGTATTAGTAGTTGTAGTAGTAGTAGTAGTAGTAGTAGTAGTAGTAGTAGTAATAGAAGTAGAAGTAGTAGTAGTTGTAGTAGTAGTAGTAGTAGTAGAAGTAGTAGTGGAAGTAGTAGTAGTAGTAGAAGTAGAAGTAGTAGTAGTTGTAGTAGTAGTAGTAGTAGTAGTAGTAGTAGTAGTAGTAGTAGAGGTAGTAGTGGAAGTAGTAGTAGTAGTAGTAGTAGTAGTAGTAGTAGTAGTTGTAGTAGAATAGTAGTAATAATAAATAAGAATGATAAATGTTATGTTTATTTATTTAATTCAGAAACTGGTGTCTTGAGAAATAGCTACACAAATATGAGCCCGTATTTGTTGTTGTGACTTTGGCTGATACAACGCTTATTTATTTTTTATTTCTACACTCATTCATATGCTTATCCTACAAATGTATCACGAAAAGTATACTTGCGAGGTCCTTTACAGCGACACAAAAATTCGTTTTTTGGATTGTTTGTAATAAAACAAAAACAGGAGATGAAAAGTAATCTGGAACAAAAGAACTTGCCGTGGTATAAAATTGGATGCCACAAATACCCTCATCCCATATATCTGCATTAGACTTGTTTAATAAACTTGCATGTGAACTCATGTTTATGGTTTTACAGACCGTGTCTTGGGCCCTGAGCTTCAAACCGCTATAAAAGATGGAGGTTGAACATGGTTGTGCACTCCGGCACTTCGCAATTCGAGCACGTGACCCGAACTGAGGATGTAAGCTTCCGAGGTCATTCTTGTCAGGAGGGAATCGCGAGCTATGGCGTCGAGGCGGTGTTGATGGTGAAGCAATGACGTCACTCTGATCTCTGCGCTACGGCATGTAGTTAGGCTTGTCTAGCTGTGGTAAGTCTTCTTCAAATTAAACTTTATCACCTTACAGGTGAGTCGTGACAACTCCTTCTGAGAATTGCCTGGGTTCGTATCTGATGGTGGGCATTTGATGACGCACCAGTGCATCCACAGCTGCTTTGGGTCCGATATAGGCTCCCACGTAAGGGGTTCCAGATAATGTTTCCTGTGGATCGATACATGAAACTTCATTAAATAATTTAGCAGTCTGTCTTACGACAGGCCCAAAGCCTTTTCCAAAGCAAGCTCTCCACAAAGTGCGATCCAGAGCTTCCTCCTTCAAATGAGAGTATCCTCTCCTTTCCGTAAGATCATCCAGTAGCTTCCTACGCATTCTTCCTCGTCTTCTTGTCACATTTATCCCTTCTTTTATCTTTCCTTCAATAACCTGTTGCAGAAGGCAGTTAGTACGCAAATTGTGGCCAGTGCAGTTATCCTTCCCTTTACCTATTGCATGAAATTTATTCCCCCCCCCCCATTTAATACCGAAGTAAAGAATGGTTCAACCACTACCACAAATCTAAGTACACAGACTCTAAATGCGATATTATTCACATTTGTGAAATTTAACACACTGACCTACACTTGCAGTGGTGGAAAATCTGTAACAGCATTTTGCCCAGATTTAGAAATATCTGAAAGAGTACTAGAATTTCTGACTCACACGTAAGAAACAACGAAATAAATATCAAGAAACGAACAATTTGTTACGCAAAAATTGTAAGCGAATGTGAGGAGACAGTAGTGGTGTCTGGGGAACAGTTTGCATAAAAGTGTCTACTAACCATGCCATTTACGAGATGCTGAGGAAATAAGACATGAGGGTTGAACGTTTCGAATATTATTGAGAACAAAAATGTAAATGGTTCGCTTACTGTACCACAGACTTCACATCATATCTGGGGGGGGGGGGGGGAGGGGGGGAATATGATTAAAATTGAAGATATTTTTGTAAATTTTTTAATTAATTTTAGAAAAATATT